>Ga0257115_1000004_pt1 | contig 300546 bp, 282 predicted proteins | sample SI112_100mmetaG_FD_194465 | JGI IMG/M metagenome (GOLD analysis project Ga0257115, IMG submission 194465) | Marine microbial communities from Saanich Inlet, British Columbia, Canada - SI112_100m | ecosystem: Environmental > Aquatic > Marine > Inlet | place: Canada: British Columbia | collected...
TATCTATTTGAGTCATAATCACTAACTGTCGTTGCCGCCAAATTGAGCCCAACATTCTACGCTAGAACCTTTTTATAGGATACTTTTTAACAGCCAAAAAAAAAAGACTCCCGAAGGAGCCTTTTACAACTTAAAAGCTAAGTTCTAATTAGATTAGAAAGAAACCTTGTAAGTCAAGCTAGTAGCGTCGGCAGAACCGTCACGGGCAGCAGTCAACGTAGCGTTACCCATAGCTAGAGCAGCAGAAGCATCTGTTGAACCGTTGTTTAGACGAGAAGCAGTTACCGTTAGATCACCAGAAGTGTAACTAGCCGAAACAGCCATTTGCTTACCCTTCTCGCTAGTAGCAGTCAAAGCAACGCCGTCTAGTGAGTAAGTAGCAACTAGCTTGTGGCTGTTTACACCAGCACCAGACTTAGACATAGTAGCAGTAAAGCCAATCGCGTCTAGAGTAGTTGTATAAGTAGCAGCAAGAGCAGCTTCATTAGCAACTGAAGACTTACCAGCTGTTACAGATAGGTCGCCAAAGCTGTAAGCTGCACCGAATGCAGTTTGAGCAGCAGTAACACCAGCATTTGCTGCATCATCAGCTACAGCAGAAGCGTATGCGTAACCAACAGTCAAGCCGTTGAAGTCATAAGTAGCGCTCACTTGAGTGCTCTTAGTTTCAGTGGCAGCACCGCCAGCAGCGCCAGTAGAAGCGTTTGCTTGTGCAGCAACAGCAAGACCAGCAAGTTCACCTGCATAGTGAATGCCGTTCACTGTTGATGCAGTAGTAGATGCACCTTCTGTAGTGTTAGCTACAACAGAGCCAGAATCACCAGCTTGGAACGCGCCATCAGCGTCGATATTACCAACGGTTAAAGTACCGAAGTCACCAGCCAATGTAGCAGTACCTGAATTTGTAGAACCACCCAAGATTGTAAAAGAAGCAGTAGCAGTCATGCCGTTAGCCAAAACTTCAGATGAAGCAATAGACAAAGCAGCATCAGTGTCGATAACGCCTGAGTTTGAGTACTTAGTAGTAACAGAACCAGATAAGGTTGCGTCGGCTTGTGCAGCTACAGGAAGTGCAGCGGCGATCGCAAGAGCGATAATAGACTTATTCATTGAATTTCCCCTTCAATAATATTTATAAAAATTTAACTAGCTAGTTAAACACTTACTTTACCTTGCTGACCGATCTTTATAATAATGATTAGTTCAACACCGCAAAGTAATACTTTTAATTGTTTAAAAAACAAACAATTGAGAAAGAAAACCAAAAGTGCAGTCCGGTTGCCTTTCTCAATTGTCTGGTATAAACAGCTTATTCGATAATGAATTAAGCGCAGCAAATTTAACACCGTGTTAATAGTTTAACAACCGATATTGAGGCTATTTTTTTAATTGAATGGAAATAAGTTGAATATTGGTTTTATTATTATTATTTTATTTTGTAATGGTTTTGTATTTAATATATTTATTATTATATTATTACATTATTATCATTTAATGACTGGAAATGTTAAAAATGGACTACGCCAATTTGACACAGCTCTATGTCTTCGCGAGCGTAGCGCAGCGATCCAAGGCCGCGGTTATGGATTCCTTCGCTACGCTCGGAAAGACTAGGAGTTGTGATTCAGTGTTAGGAATTTCAGGCATAAAAAAGGCTCCCGAAGGAGCCTTTTATAGCTTAAAAGTTAACTTCTAATTAAATTAGAATGCCACCTTGTAAGTTACTTTAGTGTATGCTGCAACAGTATCTGTCTTACCAACACGTGCCAAAGTCAAGTCGGCGTTGCCGTAGTCTAGAGCGATAGACGCATCGGTAGTACCGTCGTCAGTCTTAGACACAGAAGCTGTCATGTCGCCAGCAACATAAGTCGCTACCAAAGTAGTGTCCTTACCAGCTGTGCTATCAATTTCAGAAGTCAAAGTAACTGCATCGGTAAGCGCGTAAGTTAAGTTGATCTGGTAATCGCCAGATGGAGTGTTGTCCATTTGAGCCTTAACAGTCAATGCATCTACAGTCATAGTGTAGGTAGCAGAAACGATAGCGCCTGGGCTAGTAGATGTAGAAGCTTTATTAGTTTGCTTACCAGCTGTAACAACTAGGCCGTCACCAAAAGAATAAGACACACCAAATGCACTCATTCCTTGATCAACACCTGCGTATCCAGCAGTTGTTGAGTTGTTAACGTCTGCTTCAGCAGAAGCGTATGCATAACCAACAGTTAGACCATTGAAGTCATAAGTAGCGCTCAACTGAGTGCTCTTTGTTTCAGCACCAATCGCAGAAACAGTAGCAGAGTGTTCATCAGCCTTAGCAAAAGCAACAACAGCGCCGTTTGGAGCAGTATTGCCGTTAACCTGTGCAGCCACAGACAAGCCAGCTGCTGTACCAGCGTAATGTACGCCATATACAGAACTAGCAGTAGTAGCGTTAATCATAGTGTTAGCAACAACTTCACCTACGTCACCCGCTTGGAACGCGCCGTCAGCGTCGATCTTACCAGCAGTAATAGTACCGAAGTCACCAGTTAGAGTAGCTGTGCCTTGGTTAGTACCACCAAAAATGTCTAAAGTAGCAGTAACAGTCATGCCGTTATCCAATACTTCAGAAGTATCAATTTTCAAAGTCGCATCTGAGTCTACAGCACCGGTGCTGCTGATTTTAGTAGTAACAGAACCAGAGATGGTTGGGTCAGCTTGTGCAGCTACAGGAAGTGCAGCCACAATGGCTAACGCGATAAGTGATTTTTTCATTGAATTTCCCCTTCAAATAAAAATAGTTTTAACTAGCAAAGGAGAGTAAGAATTCTGCAGGTTAACGCACTTTATCTTTCCTGATTATTTGGCCAACCTATTTGGCCCACGAGTAAGTACCCGCATGGGGAGGCATTGTAATGGAAAAATTGATAAAAACCAATAGATAAGAAATTTTAACTGCTGATTTTACCGATAAAAATGATATTTATTTCATTTAATGGGCGGATTAGCACGTTGTTGCGAGCCTGGTAATGACGGCCGAGCTAGGTTTGAATGGCGCCCCACTGTTTCTGTAGGCGTTTTGCAGAGATGGGTTTAACGGTACCCAGTTGCTGGGCAAATAACGACACACGGTACTCTTCTATAGCCCAGGAAAAGTCTTGGATTTGCTGGTAGGTATTAGTGTGGGGTAAACACTGAGTCGTAGCGGCCTCTACCTTATGTTGCCAGTCTCGTAGTTCCTGCACGGCGGCATTCTCTTTGGGCAATTGGCTTTTAAAACGCTCTAGCCTCGCCTCTATGGCATCAAGGTACCTGCCAAAGTGCTGTAACTGGGCCCATGGAGTTTGTGCCATAAAGTCTTTATGCATAAGCCGATCAAGCTGACCACCAATGTCTTGGTAGACGTTGGCCCAAGCCAGATTAAGCTGACCTTTGAGCTGTTTACGGACCTTGAGTTGGCGTTGGAGCAGCTTAATGGCTAATTGAGTCACATGCTCAACGGCCTCCGCATAAGCGCCACGCCGCTCTAATGACGCGGTAAACGCCAGTTGCGTGGTGGGCCAGTCTGCAACGGCCATTGAGGCGGGCAAAAACACCAACTCTGCAGCTTGATCAAATATTTGCTGCCTTAGCTGTTGCGCAGAGCCTAGGTTTGAAAACAACAACTCGGCTTGACGAAGGTTTTTATTGGCCTGCGACAAATGTTTTACTTGTTCATTCACCGCTAACCGGTACAACCTCACTAAACCGGCATGGGTTATGGCCTGCGACTCAACCTCCGAATCGGCAAACACAATATCCACATGTTTACCTTGATCCTTTATCGCTGGCCACACGGGCAGCTGCATGGAGCCTTGCTGAATGGTTAAGTTTTGCGGCAGCGCATCAAAGCTCCACTGCGTCAGCTGTTGCTGCAACATGGGGTGTTGTTGGTCTTTGCTGGTAGCAGTGGCAGAACCGGTGGCGTAATCCGTGAGCAAGCTCATAGGGTCACGGCCTTGGGTAATCACCGCGCCCTGCTCGTCTGTCACCTCAATATTCATCAATAAATGTTCTGGCAACTGAGTTTGCTGCAATAACGCCCCATCAAAGGGCCGGCCGCCAATACGCTGCAATTGTTTGGCCACGGCCTCGGTTAACTCTACATCGTCTACATTAAGGCTATCTAACAATGCTTGTGCGTATTCGGGCACCGGCACAAAGGCTTTGCGGTTCGCTTTAGGCAAACCTTTTAATAAGGCCACCAGCTTGTCTAGCAACAAACCCGGCACTAGCCATTGCAAACGCTTGAGCGGCAAGCGTTTAAGCTGGCTAGCAGGCACTTGTAGGGTGACGCCGTCTTGGGCATGGTTAGGTTCAAAATGGTAGCTTAAGGACCAACTCATGGATTGCCACACCAGTTGGTCTGGGAAACGGTGGTTATCAATCCCCTCAGCCTGATGCTGCATTAAATCTGACTGCTCTAAGTTAAAGTAGAGACTGTGTTTTTGTTCCTGTTTTTTACGCAAACGTTCAAAGCTGGCGGCGCTCACCACCGGCGTGGTGTTGATGGCTGCTAACTTGGCGTAGTAGAAGTCGTACAACACTTGGTCGTCCACCAAAATATCGCGCCGCCTAGACTTGGCTTCTAAGGCTTCTATTTCTGCCACTAAGTTTTGGTTGTGCGCTAAAAATACACCTTTGGTGAGCAAGTTACCCTGCACTAGACCGTCCATGATGAGTAATTGCTGGCACACTTCTGGGTCAATTTTGCCATAGGCGACTTTACGCTTACTCGCCAACACTAAACCGTACAAACTCACTTGTTCAAAGGCCATCACTTGGCCTTGGCGTTTATGCCAAACCGGTTCGCTATAATTGTATTTAAGCAATGAGTCTGCGCTTTGTTCTACCCACTGGGGTTCTATTTTAGCCACGCAACGGGCAAACAAGCGTGATGTTTCTACTAGCTCTGCCGCCATAATCCATGCCGGTGGTTTTTTAGCCAGTGCAGAGCCTGGAAACAATAAAAACTTACGTTGCCGAGGGCCAGCAAACTGGCCGTCTTCGTCTTTGTGGCCAATGTGGCCTAACAAGCCTGTTAACAACGCCCTGTGCACGGCCTCGTAGCTCGCTAACTGGGCATTCACTTTAAATCCCATCTGCTGGCACATGAGCAGCAGTTGGCGGTGTACTTCGCGCCATTCGCGCATGCGCAGGTAGGAAACAAAGTTTTTGCTACACCAGTTGCGTAACTGGTTTTGGGTTAAGTCTTGGCGCTGTTGCTCGTAGTCTTGCCACAGGTTTACATAGCTTAAAAAGTCGGACTCTTTCTCTTTCCACACTTGGTGCTTAAGGTCTGCCGCTTGCTGCTTGTCTTGGGGCCGTTCCCGTGGGTCCTGGATGGTTAATGCACTGGCAATTAGTAATACTTCGCTAAGTGCATCCCAATGCGCAGCTGCCACCACCATACGGCCAATACGCGGATCTACCGGCAAACGCGCCAACTGCTTGCCTAAAGAGGTTAAGCTACGCTGTTCATCCAACCCCCCTAGTTCTTGCAACAACTTAACACCGTCGTTAACAAACCGACTGTCTGGCGCGTCAATGAAGGGGAACTGAGCAACGGGGCCTAGTTTAAGGTCATGCATCTGCAATATGACCGAGGCTAAATTGGTGCGCAAAATTTCAGCATCGGTGAATTCGGGCCGGCTGATAAAGTCTGCTTCATCATACAAACGAATACAAATACCCGCCGCCACGCGCCCACAACGGCCTTTACGCTGGTTAGCACTGGCTTGAGAGATAGATTCAATGGGCAGGCGCTGAACCTTAGAGCGGTAGCTATAGCGGCTCATACGTGCCGTGCCGGGGTCGATCACATAACGGATACCTGGTACTGTCACCGAGGTTTCTGCCACGTTAGTGGCGAGTACAATACGACGCCCTGCCGCTTTAGCAGAAGGCTGAAATACTTTTTGTTGCTCGCTAAAACTCAAACGGCCATACAGGGGTAATATATTCCACTGTTTTTGCTCTTGCTTGCGCAAGGCTAAGGCAAGGTCTCGAATATCGCGCTCGCCTGGTAAAAAAATCAGTACGTCGCCATGTAACTGGCTGTGCTGTCGTTCGTGCTGTTCGATCTCTTGTAGTGTTTGTATTACTGCAGACTGAGTATCTTGGTCTTGTTCCGATTTACCACTTATGAGTGGCCGATACCAGACGTCTACCGGAAAAGTGCGACCACTAACTTCCACCACTGGGGCATTATCGAAGTGCTGGCTAAAGCGCTCTAAATCAATAGTGGCGGAGGTAATGATGAGCTTCAGGTCGTCGCGGCGGGCTAGCAGTTGTTTGAGGTAACCTAGTAAGAAGTCGATGTTAAGGCTACGTTCGTGGGCTTCGTCGACGATGATGGTGTCGTAGCGTAATAGGTCAGGGTCTTGGCGGGTTTCGGCCAATAAGATACCATCGGTCATCAACTTAATGTGGCTGATTTCGCTGACTTGTTCGGTAAAGCGCACTTGAAAACCCACTTGTTGGCCTAAAGGCACATTGAGTTCGTCGGCAATACGTTGTGCTACGGTTCTTGCGGCAAGACGCCTTGGTTGGGTGTGGCCAATCATGCCACCCACACCGCGACCTGCTTCTAAACACAGCTTGGGCAACTGCGTGGTTTTACCAGAGCCGGTCTCCCCTGCTAACACTACCACTTGATGGTTACGGATAAGCTCAATTAATTGCTCTCGTTGGCCACTTACAGGCAGTTGTGGCGGATATTCAATTTTGGGCAATGCGTCTAGGCGGCGCTGATACGTGGCCGTACTACGCTGCGCCTTGGCTAACAGTTGCGCTTTGAGTTTGTCACAGGGTTGATTGCGTTTATCACGCTGAGCGATACGCTTAGCCAATAGTTTGAGTTCGGCTTGGTCTTTGACCATACAATCGGGTAACGCGTTAGACATGTTGAGGTGGGGTTGGTGTTAAAGCGCGCAGTTTAGCACAGTTAAAGGCTTTGGATTGCTTCGCTACGCTGGCAAAGACGGTGGGGCTAGGTTGTGTCTTTGCGAGGGCCAACGGCCCGCGGCAATCTAATACCGCGGACTAACAACGCATTAATCCCTTAACGCACGGCGCAGGATCTTACCCACGTTGGTTTTAGGTAACTCGTCCCTAAATTCAATGTCTTTAGGTACTTTGTAAGGCGTTAGGTTTTCACGGCAATGAGCTATAACGTCGGCTTCTGTGAGCGCCGGGTCGGCCTTGACTACAAACAGTTTCACCGTTTCACCCGTCACGTCATTGGGGATGCCTACAGCCGCACATTCCACAATCCCGGGATGTTGGCTGGCAATATCGTCAATTTCGTTGGGGTACACATTAAATCCAGAAACAATAATCATGTCTTTAATACGGTCGACTAAACGAATAAATCCGTCTTCTGCCAACACAGCCACATCGCCGGTTTTAAACCAACCTTCCGCATCTAACACGTCGGCTGTGGCTTCGGGGCGCTGCCAGTAGCCGGCCATGACTTGCGGGCCTTTAACACACAATTCACCCTCTTCATTAAAACCAAGGTCAGCACCGTCACTGTCGATCACCTTAACTTCTGTACCTTGCACCACCTTGCCAATAGTGCCAATACGGATGTCTTCATTAGGGTTGATGGACACTACGGGTGCTGTTTCTGTCAGGCCATAACCTTCCATTACTTCACACCCAGTAACGCTACGCCACATATCTGCCGCAGACTGCGTGAGCGCCATGCCACCAGACATGGTGTGTTTGAGGTATGAAAAATCGAGCTCAGCAAATTCTTTGTTATTACACAAAGCAACAAATAGGGTATTGAGGCCAGCAAAGGATGAAAACTTATGTTTGCTCATTTCCTTAACAAAGCCTGGAATATCCCGTGGGTTAGGGATCAGTACCACTTCGTGCCCAAGGTCACACATCACCAAGGTTAAGGTGAATGCGTAGATGTGGTACAGAGGTAGAGGCGAAATCACCACTTCACTGTCACCATCCAGCACAGACTCGGTCGCGAGGCGTACTTGCATCATGTTGGCAACTAAGTTTTGGTGCAACAACTGCGCACCTTTAGAAACGCCTGTAGTACCACCGGTGTATTGCAATACTGCGGTGTCATCTAGGTTAATGGCCACTGGCGTAGGTGCTAATTTGCCACCTTTTGCCAAGGCATCTCTAAAGCTCACCGCTTGTGGTAACGAGTAGGCAGGTACCAATTTTTTAACGCGCTTGACCACGGTGTTGATCAACAAACGCTTAGCAAACGGATGCATGTCCGCCAACTCCGTGACTAACACATGCTTGATGTCGGTTTTGGGCACCACTTCTTCGGCCAGGTTGGCCATGTTGGCGAGGATTAATAACGCTTTGGCGCCAGAATCATTAAACTGATGTTCCATTTCACGCGCTGTGTACAAGGGGTTAGTGTTAACCACCACTAAACCCGCACGCATGGCGCCAAATGCAGCAATTGGAAACTGTAATACGTTAGGTAACTGAATGGCGATGCGATCGCCCACCTCTAAGTCAGTATGATTTTGTAGATAGGCGGCAAAGTTAGCCGTGAGTCGGTCCATATCTGCAAAAGACAGGCTTTGACCCATACAACTATAGGCGGGCTTTTGGCCATACTTGCCGCACGCTTCAAGAAACACATCGGTAACAGATTGGTATTGGCCAAGTTCAACGCCAGAAATTTGAATCATAATGAACCCTTTGATTATTGTTATTTACTATTCATACCTATGCTAATCAAACATGTGTTTGAAAGCCAGTAAAACCCGTAAGTCAGCATCGCTTTATAGCCTACAAGGCCTAATTTAGTGCAATGCCTTTTCTTAACACCAGCATGTCGCCAGGACTTAATGTATGCCAAGTTTCGTTATCCGTCAAAGGTTGTGTGGCTACAACGGACACAATATCGTTGGGTGTGGTCTCTTGGCCAAAGTCTACATTGACATCGGCATCACTCAAATTGGCTTGCCCAAACGGTGCCCTGCGTGTAATCCAGCTAAGTTTGGTAGAGCAAAAACAGTACAGGTGTTCACCATCCGATAGGAGCATATTAAACACACCTAGGCTCTTTAAATACTGGCACCGCTGCTGAAGAAAATAGCGAACTACAGAATGGTCTGTGGGGCGTTTTGGAAAGGCCGTGCGTAACTCGCCCAATAACCAACAAAATACATGTTCGCTATCGGTATCTCCCACCGGTAGGTAATGGCTTAGGGGGATGCTAGAGGTGTCGGTAAGTTGGCCATTGTGGGCAAACGACCAATGCTGACCCCACAACTCACGCTGAAAAGGATGGGTATTTTCTAAACAAATATTACCCACATTAGCTTGCCGTATATGGCTGATGACAATATGCGACTTCATCGAATGACGTTGCACCAAGCGCGCAACCTCAGAATCGGAACTGGGCTGTGGGTCGTGGAACGAGCGGCAACCCTTGCCTACATAAAACGTAATCCCCCAACCATCACGATGGGGACCACAGCCACCACCACGCTGCATTAGTCCGGTAAAGCTAAAACAAATGTCGGTAGGCACGTTGGCACTCATGCCTAAAAGTTCGCACATAGGGTTGGCTCCAAGCCATATTCAGTGGAAACCCATTATCTTGGAATCTAACCTCGTTATTCAAGCGCTAATTACCATTAGGGTTCAATTGACGCCAATAATATGCTGCTTTGATGCGCATCGACATCGTTATCTTCCGATTCAGCGGACCAATGCTCACGTTGGCCGATAAAACTATCGCCTTTTTCCACCACCATTTGACGGCAGTGTACCTGCCCTGTTACTTCACCGGTTGGAAATATAACCAAGTCATCGCACCATATTTTCCCCTCAAAGTGCCCCGCAACTTGCACCAAATGGCCACGTATACGCCCATTTATTGATCCCTGAGAGCCAATGGTCATAACATTTTCTGCACGAATACTGCCTTCCATTAACACGTCCACCTGCAGTTTCCCAGTCACTTCGATGTCACCGACAAAACGATTGCCATTAGCAATAATGGTGACCGCCGTAGCTGCACCCTTACTGCAGCTAGTGTTTACTTTGTTAAAGATTGTCATTTAACCTCCTGAACTTGTTTAAATAGATCATCATAATTCGCCAAGCCCAAAGTCATAAATGGCTTAGGATTGCTTTGCTTAGCTAAAAATTTGATTTCGTAATGTAAATACTGCTGGCTACCACGCCATTGGCCGTAGCCAATATGGGGGTACCCTTTATGCACCGTAGGTCTACGCCTTTGTGCATTTTATTGGCCCCAGTAATGGGGTGTTTTCGAGGGCCGTATTTAGACGTAATTAACGTTCGTTTAGCCAACGGCCAGGCACTAGGTATGTGCGCCAGTAAAGTAAGCCTGTGCGAGCGGTGAGTAGCATTTTTGGCACCTTGCTCATATCAAATTCGGCACCTTGTTGTGTGCCTAACAGGCTTTCTAGTTGCCTCAGGCTAAGCTCCATGGCAGTTGACCTTTGCGTGTACCGCAGCAACTGCTGGCTGATTTCGTAGCGTGAGTGGGTCAGTTCTGACAAACGTCGTTCGAGTGCTTGAATAGTAAATTGGTCTTGCTGAGCTTGACTCTGTAACTGCTCCAACGAAGCTGAAGCTGCATGCGCCACATCCAACAACTGCTTAAAGTCGGCTGGCACGTTGGCCATACCTTGGCGGGACGGTAATAGTTGGCTTAGGCTAGGCTGGAGTTTTTGTACTTGTGCACTGGATTCAAGGTTAGGTAAACGCCACGTTTCGGCCTGTTGTAAGGTGTGAATTTGCGCCCGACCCAACCACACTAGAACGCCATTGCCAACCACCAAACTAAACAATGCAAGCATGAGAACAACCAGCAACACGCGTTGGTGAGTGATTGACAAATAAAACTGTGTAGAACCCACATAATTGGTCACAGTGACCAGCAAACTGCGTCTCCATATAAGATGATTCTAGTGAATAGAATCCATTTTCAACTTATATAGTCTAGGCACTAATTTGAAATTATGTGGTGGAAGTGCTCGAACGGCGTAAAAAAAGCAATAAAACCAGCAACAACAAGCCCGCACCGACAACAACGAGCCAACGCGAGTAGCTCAAATTTTCTGGGTCAAGCGCCGCTTTAACTATGACTTGGGGCTCTGCTTGTGGTGCTCCCACTGTGGTTGATGGTGCAGTTGCATTAGCCGATGACAACTGAGACTTTACTTTATTAACCAATTTTTCGATCTGCTGAGTGGCTGTTAAAGGCTGGACAGCCACCTCTGCAGCGGTCTGTACCTCAGGCTCGGCTGCAACTGCAGTGCTAGGCTGCGGCTCATGTGTAGTCGCCGTTGTTGCCACACTAACGGTAGGCGTTGCTACCGAGGTTTGGGTCTGCATCAATGCCTGTAATGCTGGCGACGCCTGTTCTTTGCTAATCACCATGGATTGTTGGGTTATGGCTTTTGGCTGCTCCACCGTAACTGCAATGTCTTGCGCAGGCGCGGTGTTGGCGGGATTTAGCGTTTCACTCAAGGCCACAGCAACCAATGGATGTACTCTTAAATTGCGGGAAATTTCCCTCACCAGTTGGCCTTTCACTACCGATATATTAAGGTCGTACATGCCTTCTTGGTTGATCACCGGCAAATGCACTCTGGTTTTTTTGTGCGCCAAAAACACTTGAGTTTGGCTGGATATTTGTGCGCCATCAAGCATCACTTGTACCCCGAGCTCAAAACCTTGTAATTGGTTTGCGTTAAGCAATACACCCTTCTCATTAGCCAACTGTACATCAAGGTAAGCACGCTGGCCTACCTTAATATTTTGGTGGCTCTGCTGCAGCAAAATTTGTAACTGGCCCACCACATTCACTCGTTTCAATTTTGCTGTAGGGCTTACTAACGCCCAAGTGCCCGCTACGGGCTGCTGGATACTAATAACGTCATGGGTGCTGGACGACTGCCATTGCTGGCTAGTTAGGGCTTGATGTTTGCCAAATAAACGCTGATCACCGTCGCGTAGTTTAATGTGGTGGTCACCATTTTTTTCGACCACAATGGTCATGGATTCAAGGTTGGCGTGCACGTCAAATGTTTGTTCATCTATTTGTACCGGCACTTGTTGAGTAATGACCGTATTGTCTAGAGCCCGCAAAAAGATGTCCAATAACTGATCAGCATTTTCCGCGACTTCAAATAAACCGTCGGTTAAATGAGCCATCGCTCTCAACGTGCGTTCATCGGCCTGATGAGACAAACCGATGGTGTGAACTCGGGCTCCCATGTCGATGTATTGCTGTAAAATAGGCTCTAGTAGGGTCCTGCGCGCACGTTGATTCTCTGCCGCATCTTTGCTCACATCCACCATTCCGTCGGTTAACAAAATTAAATGTAGCTGACGACCACTAGCTTGATCTTGCTGGCTAAATGCTGCGGCTTTAAGCGCCGCACCTATGTCTGTGAACTGGCCTTTAGAAGATATGGTTTGAGCTGCAGCATCGGCTTGCTCTTGCCACTGTGGATCGACTAAACCTAGGGGCACGATGGCTTCGGGGTAGTTAGAAAACTGCCACACACCGGCCTTTGAGCCATGGGGTAATAATTGAGTTAATGCTTGCAGCGCAGGTATGCGTAGGGTTTTGGGGTCGGTCTTCTTCATACTGCCGGATACGTCGATAAGTACACGAATATCCATTTGATTTGGCAAGCTTTGAGCCACGGCAAGTGGCCCAAAGGTCGCGCTAATAACAAACACCATGGCACTCATAAGTACCAACAACCTATATTGCACCTGACGAAGAAAAAAATTGTACATCAACCCATAGCCTACTTTGTTTTTATTGTCTAACTCACTGTAACACAATCTAACCAAACTGCACTAAGCATCGCGCTGCTGGCCTAGGCTTCGTCGTGATCGCCCACTTGTTGAATTTCTATGATGTGTTCACCCCATTGGCTTTCTGGAACTTTAGCTTCAGATACAGCCCATTTGCGTACCGTCATGCCTGCTTGTATGGTGGACTTGGGGTTGCCGGTGACCAACGGGTGCCAGTCAGGTAAATCTCGCCCGGCGGCAACTCTGCGGTAACCACAGGTGTCGGGTAACCAATGGTAATCGGCCACGGTATCGGCCGTGACTAATGTGCAATCAGACACTTTGTCTTGCCGATTTTGATACACAGTACATTGGCAGGACTTAATATCCAAGTAACGACAGGCCACGCTGGTGTGATACATCAACGGCACGTCGTCATCAATTAGCTTTTGCAAACAACAACGACCACACCCATCACAAAGTGACTCCCATTGTTCACTACTCATGTCTTTGGGGGCCGTGATTTTCCAGAAACCCTGTTGTTTAACATCGCTCATAATACGTGAAGAAACCTATTAATAGGTGGGGTTAACCGGCGTTTTGTACAGGTCGAGCATATACTCGTCTCGCACTGGCGGCATTTGTAAGTAATAGCCCTTGGCGTCAATATCAGCCAAAATAGCCGCTGCGTCAGCTCTAGCTAGGTGCTTATCGGCCGTTAACAACATGTCCATGCGGTGTTCTGCCTGACCAAACATCGACATCAACGCTTCTGGCACCAAACTTAAGGCTTTGGTTTTATCCACATATAAGTACATTTCGTCTTTCTTTTTGCTTCTATAAATTGAACAGATGATGCGTAATTGGCTCATTAACGTAACTCTTGTATGTGTTGATATTCTTCTGCAATAGGTTGCGCAAGAAACGCTTCGCGCCAGCCTTGCCAGTTGTTAGGTAAGGTAAACGGTTGCTGCTTGCGGATGCCTTCAAACACCTCTAGCAACTCTTTTTTACGACCCATTAACTGCACCTGAATGGCGGCGGATGCCGCCTGATCAGTGACTATTTTGTGCAACTGTTTGTAGTGTTTGTTTTCTATTTTAGACAAGGGCTGAGATACCGAAGGCAGCACTTCTGAACAGCTTGTCAACAATGACAACCATTGTTTACCATAACGGCGTACACTGCTGGGACGCACATCTTGACACAGGCCTAGGGCATTCAAGTCGCTGGGATTAGTACGCGCCATTTCGATCAAGCTGGTGTCTTTAACGACAAAATTTTTGGGTCTATTCTCACTGCGAGCCGTTTGCTCGCGCCATGCGGCTAAGCCCCTCAGGCGACCTACCGCCTTGCCCTGTAAGCGCCAGGCATTCTTCATTTGTGTGTAGGCTAAGGCTGGGTCGAGCGCCGGTTTAGGCTGCGCCAAGCGTTGCATATCTTCTACATACCACTGCCAAACACCTTTATCTTGTAATCGTTGTGCTAGCAAGTCGTAACACTGCATTAAATGGGCCACGTCCATGGCTGCATAATGGCATTGAGAGTCTCGCAGTGGGCGTTGTATCCAGTCAGAACGGGTTTCACCTTTATCCACTTCTTCACCCAGCAAATCCCGCACCAGGCTTTGATAGCCTGGTGACAAGCCCATATCGACAAAAGCTGCCGCTATTTGTGTGTCGGCCATGGGGCTTGGGCGTAACCCTAACCAATGTTGAAACAACTCTAAGTCTTCACTACAAGCGTGCATCACCTTGAGCGTACCGGGGTCGGTTAACAAAATTTGTAGTGGTTGCCAAACATCGATCGCTAAGGGGTCGATTAAAAAGGTTTCGCCGGCAGCCGCCAACTGCACCAACCCAGGGATCGGATAAAAGGTATCGACACGCATAAATTCGGTGTCTAACGCAACGGCTGGGGCCTCAGCCAGGCGCTGGCAGGCCGTCTCTAGCCCCTCGTTAGTGTCAATATATTGGTAAGCCAATGTCATGTTTATGTGTAACTCTTACGGCCTGCAAAGGCGTGGGCTATGGTGCCGCTGTCAACGTATTCCAACTCACCACCAATGGGCACTCCATGGGCGATGCGGGTCACGCTCAACGGCAAAGTTTGTAGTTGCTGATGAATAAAGTGCGCCGTGGCGTCACCTTCTATAGTGGGGTTGGTGGCAATAATCACTTCTTCAATGGTCTGCGTTTGTAAACGTTGCAGTAAACCGTCGATACCCAGTTCTGCAGGGCCAATGCCGTCCATTGGAGACAAGTGTCCCATGAGTACGAAATAGGCGCCATTAAAGCCTGCACCCTGCTCTATCGCCAACACATCAGCGGGTGTTTCCACAATACACAGTTGGCTGGGGTTACGATTGGGGTTACTGCACATCCGGCACACAGGCGTTTCACTGTGGGTACGGCACTGATCACAACGGCCTACTTTATCTAGCGCCAAGGTAAGACTCTGGGCCAGTAAAGCACCACCCTCGCGATTGCGCTCGAGTATATGTAACGCCATGCGCTGGGCCGATTTACGCCCCACACCAGGCAAACACCGCAGCGACTCAATGAGTTCGTCTATCAGCGGACTAAAGGCCATTAAAACGGCATCTTAAAACCGGCTGGCATACCCATGCCTGCGGTCATGTCGGACATATTATTTTGATTGGCTTGTTCCACCTTACGCACCGCATCGTTGACTGCTGCGGCTAACAAGTCTTCTAACATTTCTTTGTCTTCTGACAACAATGAATCGTCCAGTTGCACGCGTTTTACGTCATGCCGTCCGGTCATGACCACCTGCACTAAACCAGCGCCTGCCGCGCCGGTGAATTCGGCGTTAGCAAGTTCACTTTGAGCTTGCTGAATTTGCTCTTGCATTTTTTGGGCTTGCTTCATTAGATTGCCCATGCCACCTTTCAACATAATTTTCTCTCTGTGTTTTCGTTAAATCTAATCTTCAATGGGGTGAACTGGCCTTACACTGCTTACATCTAGCTGACCGTTAAATGCGCTACTTAAACTGGCCACATTGGGGTCGTTCTGTAACGAGGATATGGCATTATCTAAATGCTCACTTTCACGTCGTTGGCGGTTAGCAAACGGTGTTTCTGTGTGCGTCTGCCCAACATCAATAGCCAACTGCAGGTCACAGCCAAACAGCACCTCTAAGGCTTGACGAATACGCCCCTGATGGGTGGCGTTAAGCATGCTACTTTGACCTTGGTCGATGGTAAAGCTCAGTTGTGTGCCCTGGCGTTTGGCGAACACCATGTTGGCGGCAATACTGTGGGTCATACCCGCTAAATTTAGATCCGTAAATATTTGCATCCAGTTAGCGCCATCTAAGTCGGCCAGCGTCCAGTCATGACGGGGTGACGGATCTGTATCCGACGCTAGCGTTGGTTCTGCAGCGGCAACCACCTCAATCGGCGATTCAACGTGCTCAACGACTGGCTCAATAACGGCTGCCATTGGCGCAGTGTCTTGCAGGCCTTGAGGCGCCTCTTCCCACGGCGGCACATGCTCAACTTGGGGCATCGGTGGTGTCGCAACTTGAGCTAGAGGCTCAGGCGTTAATTCCGGCGCTGGTGCTGACTCTAGTTCTGGAGCACGTGCTGGCACGGATACCACTGTGGGTACGGGCTCTAGCTTCGCTGCCGGCGCGGGTGTTGGCTCAATCACCGTTGGGGACGATGCTACACTAGCCACGGCTTGCATTTGGCCTGCGCTTTGTTGCGGCCTAAACGCCAGCATGCGTAACAATACCATCTCAAAACCCGCTTTCAAGTCTGGCGCTGCGGCTAAATCTTTACGGGCCATAACGCCCATTTGGTAGAATAACTGAACATCTGCAGGGCTAGTATCGTGGGCCAGATCTAACACCTTGGCTTTATCAAATTGCACCGACACAGGGGCCTCTGGCAACACCTGACAAATGGCAATTTGATGCAACAAACTCAGCAAGTCTTCTAGCGCCACTTCAAAATTTTGACCTTGTTCACCTAATTCGGCCACCAGTTTCAACAGTGCACCGGCATCGCCTTGCTGCAACTGATTGACAATTGCCACAACCTTACCTTGGTCAATGCTGCCTAACATTTGATTAACCGCAGATTCGGTTAAATCGCCACCACAAAAGGCGATCGCCTGGTCGGTAAGGCTCAAGGCATCACGCATACTGCCTTTAGCTGCGCGGCCTAACTGCCACAAGGACGCTTCTGCAAAGGGCACTGCTTCACTGGTAAGAACATGTTTTAAATGCTCAGAAACTTGCTCTGCAGGCATGTTCTTTAAATTAAACTGTAAACAACGCGACAATACCGTAATCGGCAACTTTTGTGGATCGGTGGTGGCTAACAAAAATTTGACATGCGGCGGTGGTTCTTCGAGGGTTTTTAACAGCGCGTTGAAACTGCTGGTAGACAGCATGTGCACTTCGTCTATTAAGTAAACCTTAAAACGCCCTCTTGTAGGTGCATACTGCACGTTATCCAACAACTCACGAGTATCTTCTACTTTGGTACGCGACGCCGCATCCACTTCGATAAGATCAACAAAACGGCCTTCGGTAATCTCTACACAACTAGAACACACACCACAGGGGGTGGAGCTCACGCCTTGTTCGCAATTTAGGCAACGGGCCAAAATACGGGCAATGGTGGTTTTACCCACTCCACGGGTACCTGCAAACAAATAGGCATGATGTAAACGCTGCTCATCTAAGGCATGAATAAGCGCTCGTAAAACGTGCTCTTGACCCACCATAGAGTGAAAATTTTGGGGCCGCCATTTACGGGCTAAAACCTGATATGCCATGCAGGGTGCACTCACTTATTTATTAGACGAAATTAACTGCACTATTATAGGAGCCACGCAAGATTAAAGCTACCAGCTCACCCACTAAGCGTCGCTACATTTAACGAGTAGTTAGACAAAAGTATGAGTAAATTGCCTTTAAACAGGGTAGATCTATTAATTGTATATAGCTAATATAATAAGCCACTAGAGGAATAGTTATGCACTTAATAAAAACAATCTTACACTCCCGAACAGTTAGCACTTGCATAGTGATGGCAATACTATCAACTCCAGCCCATGCAAGCAGTGACCTAGAGCAAGGCCTGGATGCACAAAACAATGGCGATTTATCCAATGCTGCCATCCACTTTTCAGCGGCATCGGAATCTGGCAATAGCGAAGCGCAATATCAGCTTGGTTTGCTCTATGCTGACGGTCGTGGCGTAGAGCAAAATCACCCTCGAGCAATCGCGTTAATGCAACAAGCTGCCGCTGCGGCACACCCTCTTGCTATTGCGTGGATCGCTCAACACGCCGTTGTCACAGGGCCTACCGAACAAGACGAAGAAGAAGCTGATCCAGAAGACGACTGCTAGGTGTAATAAATACAAAGCAATAAAAAAGGGCCATAAGGCCCCTTTTTTATTGCTTTAGTTTAACCGGTTAAGGCTTAACTGTACTAAATCCTAGAATTTCCCAGGTCTGCATACCACCACGGAACCACTTTATCTTTTCTGCGGGGTAACCATATTTCAATAGTGTTGCCATTGAGGCTGGCGATTGGCCACACCACATACCATTACAGAATAAAGCCAAGGTTTTGGCATCGGAGTAGTCGAACACTTCACTTACGGTACCCGCAACGATCGCTTCATCAACGGTAAAATCGTCGGCATCACCAACTAATTTAACGCCGAATTGATCGATCATCACCTGCATAATAATTTCGGTAGTCGCACCTTTAGAAGCGGATAGCTTAGTGAACGGAACATTCACCGCACCGGGGATAGTGCCGCGCTCAACCCAGTCAGGCGTGCGGGAGTCCACTACCAAAATATTCTCACCATTTTGCATGCGCACGATATGGTCAATAATTTCTAGCTCACCCAGGGTTTCAACGCCCGGCGCAAAGACCATCGGTTGAATACAAAAAACCGGGCACGGCCGCGAGGTTTTTGCAAACGCATCGATAATGGTATTGCTGTTATCCTGATTACGAATTATTTGAACCGTCTGTCCATTGTGGTTTACATCTACAGACATCAACTTACTTGTAATGCCTACGGCACCGCCTGCGCCATGGCCGAAAAGCTAGTCGCGACCATAAGTAAACCGGCACCAAACAACGAGAATATTTTTTTCATTTTTCACCTCAAGTTAAGAACATACATTAGTACATCTTCATACTACAGATAGAAAGACAGATATCAAGCTCTCTACAAGACTCTTTAGTCTCATAGTAATTTTCGGTATAAAAAACGTATTTGATATTATTTTTGGTATCGGACTGCAATTGATCGCTTCGGAAGCTATATTTGAGCACCGGCAATGGAGGCAACCCTACCAGCCGCACCTCGGCACACGAATCCACCGCTGTGGCTGCTCCCTTCCAGGCCTGACCAGGTTCACGGCTTATCGTTGCGCAGCCTTGATTCATAAGGCCTCTAGCGAATTAGACACTTATCAGAAAGTGATTAATTGGGAGTTAATTTAATCACACCTAAAGCATTGATTTCAACCCATGTGTTCCACCATGTGGTCCACTTAACTCTCGAAATAAGACTCTATAAAGCTACCATCAGGATTATAGAACTTTGACTCAAACTTGATATTCAAACGCATATCATCGGCTTTCTCGTAGAACATACCGCCACAACCTGGGTGTTCAAAGTCGGTTTACATTGCCCATGATACATAAAGCCCTGAGACTTTAGGCCACCACCTTCCCTAATCGGCTTATACGGCTTTACAACATGGCTACCACACGTTAAGCACCGCTCCTGGCCAGTCCGCTTTTGGGCTAACTGAATGTACTTGGCGTGATTATTAATCTTCGTCAATCCATCACTAAGCCATTTCCGCCGTGACGGGAGTATAACGTTAAGGATGTTTGCGAAGACCGTACCTGTGTCACGACGGATGAACTCTAACTCAGACTTGATCTTAGCGGCTGCCTCAGCCGTATCACCAAAGTCTTCGATGGCAGTAATTCTTTTGCAGCCGTTACACCAACCCAGCTGCCTTTCAAGGTTAAACCGTCCTTCGGCGTCTCTATAGTAATAGCGGCCCCAAGTCGCCCTTTCCGACGACTTATAGTCACATTGGGTACAGAGTATGGAATAAGATGGAACTGACATTAATCGATCCTTGATTGTGTGAATTACATATATTGTAAATGTAACGCATCTGTGAGGGTGCAACCCTTAGAAAGGTGATGCTGGAAGGTATGCAGAAAGACATAGAAGCGATTCACTACCAGGCCTGACTAGGTTCACGATTTACCGTTACGCGGCCTATTACTAACGAATTTATGATTATTACCTGCCCGATTTTGACCAAATAGCATCATTAGGGCTGGAGCCAGTAGAAAATCACCCACTAAAGCTAAAATTACAGTAATGCTAATGAGCATCCCGAAGTTAAAAAGGTTAGTAAGATCTGACCACATTAACATGGCAAAACCGATGCTGAGTATGGTTGAGGTGGTGAGCATAGCCCTACCACTTGTGTCTAGAGCGTAATGTATGGCCTGGGGCATATCACCGCAACGCTGGTAGTTGTGTTTGCAGTGATACATAAAGTGGACCGTGTCATCAACGACGATGCCAATGGCAATGGAGGCCACCAAAATGGTAAACATATCCAAAGGAATCTGCAGCAACTGCATCAGCCCCAGGGTTATTAATATAGGGCTTAGGTTTGGCACCATGGCCAACAAACCGTAGCGCCAACTGCGCAGTAACAAAATCATCATAATACTAATAAAGCTGAAAGCAATAATATAGCTTTGGGCAGTGGTACTAATAACGTGACTAAGGGTGGTGCCCATTACCGGTACCATGCCTGTCAAGGTCACTTGGGCTTGACCATCAAATGTGGCTGCTGCTTGGCGTTCTATATCATTGATAAAGGGTCGGTAATGCAAGGTGTCTAGCCAAGGCATAATGACCGTTAAGCGAGTGCTTTTGAAAGCCGAATCGACAAGTGATTCAAGCTCGTCTGGGCCAGACATTTGAATCAAAAACAGCTCGTTAGCCACCACTGCTGCCCGTTTGGGTATTCGGTAGAAGCTGGGGTCATTGCCATTGAGCACCTGATGCGCTTCTTTGATGATGTCATTTAAGCCAGTCACCTTGGCAACTTTAATGGCGCCCGAATGGTAACCATTGAGCCAACTGCTAAATGAATCCAGTTGGTGTAAGAAGTGCGGTTGATATAAGCCTTCATCCGTGCCGGTATCAACGATAATATCCACACTGATGCTGCCGCCCATGTTGCTATCAATGGCCTTCACTGCTTGGCTGATTTCTGCATCGGGCGCCAGCCATGTCATTGGGTTATGGGAAAACTTCAAGTGCTGCAAACTACTAATCGCAGTGGCAGTCACTAACAAGCCAAACAACAACACCCAAAGGGGATAACGGGTACTGGCCTCCACTGCAGCCTTGATTATGCTAGTGACCTTTGGGTTGGGCATAGCTTGTTGTTTGCGCGGCACCTTGTGCAGACAAATAATGGCGGGCACCAGAGTCAGGGTGTAGATCAGGGCGACGCTAATACCAAGCGCTGAAAACAGGCCTAAGCGGGCCAGGGCAATCATCGGCGAGCCAGCAAAAGACAACAAGCCTATCGCGGTGGTGAGGCTGGTAAAAATAATGGGTGTGCGGGTGTGAGCCAGGGCTTCTTGCAAGGCTTGTAGCTTGTTAGTACCAGCATCGTAAGCGCGGAAAAATAGTGATAAAAGGTGCACGGAAGCGCCAACGCTGACTGTGAGCAAAAAGCTAGGTAAGATGCTCATGGTGGTCTGGATGGGGATACGCAGGGCGCAAATAATTCCAACCGTGGTTATTAATGTTAACACCACGGTCAGCATAGGCAACATCACCCCATGGCGACGGCGAAATAATACTAACATCATCAAAGCAATGGTTATAATTGCCAATGGCATAAAGGTCAGCATTTCCCACATCATGGTATCGATCAGGGTTTCGGTAATGACAGGCATGCCGCCAACATAGAAGGTGCGCCCATGACCCTGATACTGAGCGACAATGGCTTTTACCTTGTGGCTGATTATATTTAGTTGCGCTTCGGTCACCCGGTCGCCGGTGACCGTGATGACAGAGGCATCGAAATCGATACTGCTGGCATCAAAATCACCCTCTAGGCTAGGTTCGTCTAAATAGTCCATAGCGTCACTATTGGTGGGGACAATATAAGCTAAGGGCTTGATGGCGATCGTAGTAAAATGGCCATCGGCAGAAATAAGCAGATTGCGATACAAAGGGTTGCTTAAGGCAGCGGTGCGCATAGCATCACGCTGGGGCTGGGTTTGTGGCAAAGGCTGCAGAAATTTATTAACCAACAAGGTGTCGGCCTCGGCCGTCAGCACACGAGCATTAACCAGACTGGTTACACTGTCCAACCAGGGCACTTCCTGTTCAAGTTGTTGGTGCAATTGTTTTAGTACTTGTAGATGTTGCGCAGCAAACAGGTCATCTGCCTGCATAGTGACTAATACCATCTCCCCGTGGCCGAACTCCTTACGCGCGGCTACCAGCTTGGTAATGGCAGGATCGCCCTTTTGCAGGAATCCTTCGAGGCTTGCGTCGAATTGTATAAACCATATCTGGCTCATACTAACCAAAGAGCATACGACCACCAGGCCGATGGCGCGCTTAGGGTAAGCGATGACAAGGTCGCCCCAGCGTTGTAAAAGCTGGTTGAATAACAGTATAAATTGTTTCATTGTGGCAACCATACTGGAGACCCTTTGCAAAATTATGACATTCGCTGATTCGGCCTTAGCTAGCGACTCAAAATAGTCATTTATCACCAATTAATTACGTTTGAACTTACCCCTCGAGCCTAGGTAATGCTTTGGTATTTCAGCTTGTTTTAACTTCGCTCACAGCATTGTTCATGGATGTTCTAGCTAGGGCGTGGGTGCGAAGGTATTGGTATACATTAGCACGATTTTACTATGGGCTATAAGCATTAGACAAGGCCATTTATGGGCGGAATTGGCTCAGGTCGCAGGTTTCAGCATCGAGGCCCTAACTTAGAGGAAGTGCCTCAACTCGATGTTCGTACGCTAAAACGCAGCGGACTATTTGACCAAAGCACGTCGAACGGCTCAATTAAATGGACAAACCCAGGACTCCAAGAATGTGCCCTAGAGTACGCTTACGCGGACTCTACAACTGAGTATTTCCTACACCGTAAAGACGCCCCTGAGGCAGTCTCAGAACACACCTTTATAGACAGAACCGTATGTAACTATGGCGGCACAATAACTTGGTTTTTATGCCCATCTTGCGGCACTAGAAAAGCAATCCTGTACTGCGCATCCAAACGGTTTTTATGCCGCCAATGTTATGAACTGAACTACAGCTGTCAGAACGAAGTTTATCCAGATCGGATGATCCGTAAAGCTCGAAAGTTACGCTCTAAACTCGGCGCATCCATGGACCTGAGCCAACCCATCTCTGAGCATCTAATCACGGCTTGTCGGCGGCATTTAGTCTTCAGAGAACGTCGAATATGAGTCTGATTAAACTGAGATTCAAGATGCAAAGGCACACGAATACGAAAGTAATAAACGCCATGTCGTGAGGACTGAATGTAAGCTGCAGAATTGGCCATGTGGTCCACCATGTGTTCCACTTGCTTCAATAAGCATCCAAAGTCAGCTAAAACTATATATAAATCAAAGTGATGGAGGCAACCCTACCAGCCACACCTCGGCACACGAATCCACCGCTGTGGCTGCTCCCTTCCAGGCCTGACCAGGTTCACGGTTTATCGTTGCGTGGGGACCAATAGGGCTACCATAACGACCGTAATCGAGCGATTACGAGGTGCGCATTATAGGCAATCGCTTAACTATACTCAAGTGGTTTTTGTGGTGCCTGCAACATGTCACCCTGCGCCTAGCCGAAAGGTTTAAAATCTCTCGCCCGGGCTCGAAATGCGTCAGTTCTCAAACGCCATAACTAAGGTAGGGCAAAAATTCCACCTGTTGGGCGTCTGCACCACAGGTATTGGCTTTAACCACGGCTAAGCCATCGCCTTTCATAGCCGTGGAAAGCACACCAGAATTTTGGTTGGTCATGGCTTCTAAGTTGAGGCCACCTTGCTCATCACTGATCACCCGCACGCGCAGGTATTCCTGCCTAATGTTGGGCCGCTTTGGCGGATTGACCAAGGTAGCTTTAATACTATGTCCCGCAGTTTGGCTGCAGCCTTGGTTGGCTAATAAAAACGGCCGCGCAATCACCATAAAAGTGACTAACACACTGGCAGGGTTACCGGGCAAGCCAAAAAACGGGGTGTTAATGACCTGCCCAAAAGCCAGCGGCTTACCCGGCTTAATGGCAAGCTTCCATACGTCTAACCGGCCCATTGCTTGTACTGCGGCTTTAACATGGTCTTCTTCACCTTCGGAGACGCCACCGCTGGTAATAATGATGTCTGCCTGTTCGGCGGCTTGCGCTAACGCGGCCTGAGTTAAACTAAGCTGGTCTTCAATAATTCCTAGATCTACCACTTCCATGCCCAACTGGTCGATTAGGCCTGCTAACAAGAACCGATTTGAATTATAGATTTGCCCCGGTTGTAGGGTTTGCCCTGGGTTGACCAGCTCACTGCCGGTGGACGCGACTGCCACTTTTAAACGTCTATAAACCGCCACGGTATCGACACCCATTGAGGCCAATACGCCTAAGTGTCGGCTTTCAAGTTTTGTTCCGGCGTCACACACGACTTGGCCTTCGGTAACATCTTGACCGGCCTTGCGGATAAACTGGCCCGCTTTTTGGCCTTGTTCCAAGGCGTCTGGCAATAGCCGAATACCGCCTTCAACGATTTCAACATTTTCTTGAATCACCACCAAGTCTGCATTGTGCGGCACTTCGGCGCCGGTAAATACGCGGGCGCAGGAATGAGCCTCCAAGGCATGGGGTACTTGCCCTGCCGCTATGCGCTGACTCACTGGTATTACCGCCATTGCCAAATCGGCCACACACAAGGCATAACCATCCATGGCACTGTTGTCGGCCGGCGGTACATTAGTGGTAGAACTAACCGGTGCACCTAGCACCCTGCCGCGGGCGTTAAAAAGTGGCACACTCTCAATAGGCAACTGGCAATGGGCGTGGGCCATGATTTGTTGTTGCGCTTGGGATACTGGCATTAACGGTGTTTTAATTGTCATACAAGGCAGCACCGTTTAAGCAGATGGGAGGGCGGCAGCATGAAAAGTGACCATTTCTACAAAGTTGCAGGGTTTGTGGCGGCTGTCGAGCTGCTGCTCAATAATACCATCCCAGGCCGTGCGACACGCGCCTGTAGAACCAGGCATACTGAATATAACAGTGCGGTTAGCCACACCCGCCACAGTCCGCGACTGAATGGTTGAGGTGCCAATTTCAGCGTATGACAACTGACGAAACAATTCACCAAAACCTTCGATTACCTGATCAAACAAGGGTAACAACGCGTCGGGCGTAGTATCTCTGGCAGTAAAGCCTGTACCACCTGTCACCAATACCGCATGTACATTTTGGTCGGCGATCCATTGGCTAACGGCAGCTCTAATCTGATAGACGTCATCCTTAACAATGCTGTGCTGCGCCAGACTATGCCCCGCTGCCTGCAGACGTTCTATTAAGGTCATGCCTGACTTATCGGTGGCTTTGGTGCGCGTGTCGGAAACGGTTAACACTGCAATGCTAATGGGTTTTTGTGGGTTACTGGCACTGGTCATGAGGTCAATCTCGTCAATGTTATTGGCGTCTGGAAACGAACACCTGCAGTATACAGAAGGTTTGATGTGATTGTATTAACCTGCAACGACTAATTTTTATTACCTAAAGATCTTGCACTTTAGTCGCACAGACTTTGGTCTCATTCACTAAGGTCTAATTTTCAATAACAGACAAATCTCTAGACTATGCCTTAACCCAGAAGCACCTCTGCTTTGATCTGCTGATAGTGTTCATCTCGGTTCAACAACAATAAATTGGAGTTTGTTATGACAGATGTAAAATCTGAAAAATCAAGTCACACTGCATCGGGCTGGTCTCGCCGCTCTGTGTTGAAAGCCACGTCTGCAGGCGCTGTAGGCGCAGCTGCTACACCACTGTTTTACACCCAAAATGCTTGGGCAGAAGATGCTATCGGTAACTACCCTGTAAAAGGTAGTGAAGTAGTTCTTGGTTTTAACGTACCACAAACTGGCGCATACGCCGACGAAGGCGCCGACGAATTACGCGCATACAAACTTGCCGTTAAGCACTTGAACAACGGTGGCGGCATGCTCGACACCCTTAAGCCAAGCAAATTAACTGGTAACGGTATTTTGGGCAAAAAAGTAACTTACGTTACTGGTGACACTCAAACTAACGCTGACGCATCACGTACTTCTGCACGTCGTATGATCGAACGTGACAAAGTAATCATGGTTACTGGTGGTTCTTCTTCTGGTATCGCCATTGCTCAACAGTACTTATGTAATGAGCTAGGCATCATCTTCATGTGTGGTTTGACTCACTCAAACGACACTACAGGTAAGGACAAGCAACGTTACGGTTTCCGTCATTTCTTTAACGCTCACATGACAGGTAAGGCACTGTCTCCTGTATTGAGCAAAGAATACGGTAAAGATCGTCGTGCATTCCACTTAACTGCGGATTACTCTTGGGGCCACACCCAGCAACAATCTATGCAGGAATTCACCGAGAAGGAAGGTTGGAGCACTGAAGGCAACATCATGACGCCGTTGAAGACAACTGACTTCTCTCAGTACTTGTCTCAGGTATTAAACTCAGACGCAGACGTATTGGTATTGAACCACTACGGTGCTAACATGGTTAACTCTCTAACCAACGCTGTTAACTTCGGTATGCGTGACATGCAGAAGAATGGTAAGAACCTAGAAATCGTTGTACCGCTATACAGCCGTTTGATGGCTAAAGGTGCAGGTTCTACCAACATCGATGGTGTACTAGGTACATCTGGCTGGAACTGGGCATTAGAAGACGAAGGCTCTAAGGTATTTGTTAAGACCTTTACCGACGAATATGGCTTCCCACCTTCACAGGCAGCACACACCTGTTACGTACAAACACTATTGTATGCAAACGCATGTGAAATGGCCGGTACTTTCTACCCACCAGAAGTAATTAAAGCCCTTGAAGACTTTAAATTCACTGGTGCTGGTAACGGCGACACCTTATACCGTGGTGCCGATCACCAGTGTATTAAGGACATCTTGGTTATGCAGGGTAATTCACCTTCTGCACGTACCAGCGACTTTGATTACCTTAAGATTGTTGATCAAGTTGATGCTAAGACCGTTGATTACGATCCAGCCATCTTTGGCGGTGAGTTAGGTCCATACGTACCTGCATAAGCAGAGCCGTACGTTCTTGCGGGTCGGCCATTTAAGCTGACCCGCTTTTATTTATTCAAATCAGAAAAAACCATGAATTTGCCACAGCAACCAATGGGAGTAGCTCCAAAATGGACATGACGCTCAACGCTTTTACCCTTTATATTCTTACCGGGTTACAACTCGGTTCCATTTTCGTGCTCATTGCTCTAGGCCTTACCCTTATTTTCGGCACCTTGGGCGTAGTTAACTTTGCCCACGGAGCCCTTTACCTTATTGCCATCTATTTGGCCGTAAGTATCAACAATGCCTTAGGTTTCGGCCTGGCGTTAATCCTTGTACCACCCATTTTATTTGTCTTTGGTGTGCTTATGGAACGCGGCTTAATACAGCGTTTCTACGACCGCGAGCATACCGATCAGATTCTGGTAACCTTTGGCCTTGCCATTGTTTTACAAGAATTACTAAAATGGGTATTCGGCGCCAACAACATCCCGTTTGCCATCCCTAGTTGGGGTAATGGCATCCTTATGTTGCATGACTACCTACCGTTCTTAGAAGGCTTTGTAGTGTATCCAAAGTGGCGTTTGATTTTAGTGGTCGTCTCTATCGTTACTGTTGCAGCCGTATTCGCTCTACTTCACCTGACCCGTTTTGGTTTGGTCATCCGTGCTGGCATGCGCGACGCTGAGATGATGCAGTTCCTCGGTGTGAATATTAACCGCCGTTTTATGATTGTATTCGGCCTTGGCTCTATGATTGCTGGTATCGCCGGCGTATTTGGTGGACCAGTGACCCAAGTGTCACCTGAAGTAGGTATGCATTTACTTGTGCCCTCTTTCTTAGTAGTGGTTATTGGCGGTATGGGTTCATTAGGCGGCGCAGTCATTGCTGGCATCCTCATTGGTATGGCTCAAAGTTTCACTGCGCCTTACATCAACCTCAACACCGTTATCATTTACCTAATTACTGTGGTTATTTTATTGGTCCGCCCACGCGGTTTATTGGGTGCCAAGGGAGTGTTTGAATAATGCATAATCAACAAAGCTTTTGGCAACTCAACAAGGCGGTAGTTTTATTCGCCCTAGTTGCCCTCACCATGCCTCTTTGGTTTCCACTTATCAACGGTTACTCTGGCCTTGATACTAAGATTATGATCTTTTGTATCTTCCTTGTCGGTTTTGATATTTTATTGGGCTTTACAGGCTATTTATCGTTTGGACATGCTGCATTTTTTGGTATTGCTGCCTACAGCACAGGTTTAATGTTAAAGAACTTTTCGGACAACATTATTCCAGCCATCATCGTTGCGGTGATAGCGGCGACATTGGTGGCTATTGTGATTGGTTTGCTTACCTTAAAACGTACCGGCATATACTTCTCAATCCTTACCCTAGCCTTTGCAGAAATGTTTCACTCCATGGCTATGGCCATGCTACAAACATGGACCGGTGGTGAAAATGGTTTGACTGGCATGCCTACACCAATGTTGTTTGACATCAAGATGCAAGGCAGCGCTGTGTTTTACTTTACTGCCATCATGGCTATCATTTTATTCTACGTTGCTAAGCGCATTGAGCGCTCGCCTGTAGGCTTAATGATGAAAGCCATAAAATGTAACCAAACTCGTTTGGAATATACCGGCATCAACGCACGTAAGTACAAGTTATTGGCCTTTGTTATTAGTGCTATGTATGCCGCTGTTGCAGGCGCGTTAATGGTGGTTTATGAGCCATTTGTAGGCCACGAATTCCTTGGCTGGCACCAGTCTGGTGAAGTTGTAATCATGTCCGTTATTGGTGGCGTGGGTACTCTTGTAGGCCCGATGATCGGCGCGGCGTTCATGCTCTACTTCGAAAACGTATTGTCTGTAGACCTTGGCGAACAATGGTTATTGGTATTAGGCCTTATCTTTATGTTTGTGGTTATCTTTATGCCAGGCGGCTTCATGGAAGCTGTAGATCGCATCAAGAAACGTTTTATTACCACCGCTGACAGCGAATAGGAGACTCAACCATGACCATATTAGACATTCATCAGGTGTCCTTGAGTTTTGGTGGTTTAAAAGCCTTACAGAACGTAAACCTCAAAATTGGGCAAGGCACCACACACGCACTTATTGGCCCTAACGGCGCCGGCAAATCTACATTACTGAACGTGCTTACGGGCATGCTTAAGCCCGACGACGGCTCAGTAATGTTTGATGGCAAGCCATTGTTAGATGTTAATTCATTTGACATCAACCAGCTTGGCATTGCCAAAGTGTTTCAGACCCCCGCTATTTTCCCGGAAATGACGGTACTACAAAACGTGACCATCCCTGTGTTTGCAGCACGAGATGGATCATTTCGTATGAATATGCTTGAAGGGTTTAGCAAGCAACGCCCATTAATCGAGTTTGCCGAAGAACAAATTTGTGAACTAGGTCTAGAAAAACACATGCACTCCATCGCAGGCAGCCTGTCACGTGGTGATAAACGTCGTTTGGAAATGGCTATTTGTTTAGCCAACAAGCCGCGTTTATTGTTACTAGACGAGCCTACTGCGGGCATGGCGCGCCACGAAACTGAGAAAACCATCGAACTGCTACAAGGCATGAAAGATGGCATTACCAAGGTTATTGTTGAACACGACATGAACGTAGTGTTCTCATTGGCAGAGAAAATTTCTGTGTTAGCCCAAGGTCAAATCATTGCCGAAGGTTCGCCTGACGAAATTAAAGGCCACCCGAAAGTTATTGAAGCCTACCTTGGCGAAGCTCAGGTTTAAGGAGAAGATTATGTCATCAAAAAATGAAGCACCGCAGTCCTTCTTTTCTTGCCGCGAACTGAACGCATTTTATGGCGAAAGCTATGTGGTACAAGGCGTGTCTTTTGACATCCCAGAAGGCGATATCGTTGCCTTATTAGGCCGTAACGGTGCGGGCAAAACATCAACCCTACGCACCATTGCAAGGGCTAATGAACCGGCACTCACTAGCGGTGAGATTTGGCTTAACGGCCAAGCCTTACACGAAATGAAGCCTTTTGAGGCGGCTCGATCAGGCATTCAATTAGTGTGTGAAGATCGTCGTGTTATTCCTGGTGTTACGGTAGAAGAGAACTTAATACTTGCTCAAATCGCTCAACCCTTAGGTTGGAGTTTAGAGAAGATCTACAGTCACTTCCCTAAGCTAGAAGAACGACGCAAGCAAGAAGCCTCTTCCCTTTCCGGTGGCGAACAGCAAATGCTAGCCCTTGCTCGAGCTTTGGCCCGTGACGTTAAGTTGTTACTACTGGACGAGCCTTATGAAGGTTTAGCCCCTGTTATCGTGCAAGAAATTGAGCGTATGTTGCAGGAAGTGAAATCCATGGGTATCACCACTATTATCGTTGAACAAAATGCCGTAGCCGCGCTAAAACTAGCCGACCACGCCATTATCATCGATACGGGTGAAATCGTGTTTACCGGCACTGCGCAAGAAGTGTTGGATAACCAAGCACTACGTGAAGAGTACTTGGCGGTTTAATTATCTGTCTATCATGTCGGCCTAGGCCGACATCCTGCTATTCTGGCCTCCCTCGTCATTCCGGCGAAGGCCGGAATATCCCTGAAATCCTGACCTTTGTCAGCATGACACGGGAACGTCAAAGTGGCTATGGCTGAGCAACATCGGCAATAAGCCGATCTAAAAACTGACCACCTAACTCAAACTGTTCAAGACTGATGTATTCATTGGCTTTATGCGCCTGATCTATATTGCCTGGTCCACAGACGATTGTGGGAATGCCTAAACGCTGCTGAAACAAGCCCCCCTCTGTACCAAATATCACCTTGCTGTGAGCTTCATTGTTTAGCAGCTGTTTAACGTAGGTGACAAGCCTTGCTTCTGGTTCGATTAACAGCCCAGGATAAGACGCAATTTGGGTTATATTGATACCCGTGCCTTTTGCCACCGCTTGCATTTTTGGTTCTAATTCATGATGGGCATAGTCGGTAATTTGTTGCACTAGAGGCGCTGGGTCTTGTTGCGCTAAATAACGAATTTCAAACTCAAAACCACAGTGATTAGGCACTATATTTAGAGCTGTACCGCCTTGAATAGAGCCCGTGTGTAAGGTCGTGTAAGGTACTTTGTAGTCATGGTCGAAGGGGCCATTGAGTGCAGATTGTTGCGCCATGTTATTAATATAAACGATGAGTTGCGCTGCATAATCCACGGCGTTCACCCCTAAAGGGGCTTGACCAGAATGGCAAGCATGGCCGGTAACGTCAACCTTGTAGCTCACCTTGCCTTTGTGGCCTATCACCACTTCCATACTGGTGGGTTCGCCGACAATACACATGGCTGGTTTTACCGACAGTTGCTCTAACAAGGTTAATAAACCGCGCACACCCACGCAGCCAATTTCTTCGTCGTAAGAAAAGGCTAAATGGAACGGCATTTGTAATGGTTGGGCCAACATGAGGGGCACGCGGCTCAACACCAAGGCAATAAACCCTTTCATATCTGCACTACCGCGGGCAAACAGCTTGTTGTCTTCTTCATACAAACAAAACGGGTTGGAGTGCCAGTCCTGCCCTGTGACTGGCACTACATCCGTATGACCGGAAAGCATAATACCACCTCGTTCTGGGTGGGCGGAGTCGGCGCCTATGGTGGCATAAAGATTGGCTTTCTTGCCGCTTGCGTCTGGCACCAATTGACTGTCTACGCCATAACTTTGTAGATACTCTTGCACATAATCCACCAAGGCCAAATTAGACTTGTAGCTGGTGGTGTCAAAACTGACTAGTTGTTGCAAGATGTCTTGTGCGATCAGGTCTTGAGACATGGTTTATAAATCCCCTGGCACACCATAGCTTGGGGCTGCACTGGGATTAATGGCACGGGCATTGTAATCCATCATCTGCGGTTCATAAGCTTTCCACAGATCCATAAGCTGGGAAATCGGGCCATCATCTGCCCAATCCACTCTTAAGTCCACTAACGGCCATGGGTGAATATGAGCCACCTTTAGGCCTGCAGAATGTACGGGGCCTTCTTCACCACCCGCGTCCACACCCGCTTGTAATGCCACTAATAACCGCTCGGCTAAGTGCATCTGCGCATTGCTGGAAAAACTGCCCGCCATCGCTTTGGGTACATCGGTAGTAATAAGCAGGTTACCAGCGGCAATACACCCATCCCCTTTTACCACGGCGTTGGTGCCTAAAGTCTGGGCTCCGGTAAAACTTGCACTGCGCCCTTGAGCATCGATTAACGCCAGCTGACGATATTCAATAAATTCACGCTTGTTGACCAACTGGTCAATCACTTCAGCTGGGGTTTGGCCTTGCTCTAGGCCATCTAACATTAAGTTGCCTAAACTAGGATCAGTGACGTTTTGGGTTGCGGCAGCGCCGACTCCGGCCCTGATCCACGGGCAACGGCTGGCCACGCTGATGCTGGAGGTGGTAATCGCTACACCCACCATGCCCGTGCGTTCACAAAAGCCTGATATGGAAAATGTCATAATGAAGTCTCTTATGGTTGGTCTATTAAGTAATGCTAGTCTTGCTCTTCATCTTGGCCTTGGGCACCGAAAAACGAGTCCGATTCATACAGGTATGGCATTTCTACTTGACCCGCCCTGAAGCGCGCAATACGGCTCGCCTTACCGGCTACAATCTTACCAGTATAGTCAGAAGGCACTTGTGGTTCCATCAATGGATAATTATCGGCTGCAGTGAGGTCACAAATCAATAATCGGCGTGAATTTTTAGATAAGTTAGAGGTACCACCATGTAAACACCAGGTGTTCATCAAGCAGATGTCACCGGCTTTACCTTCCAACTTAGTTGCTGAGGCTTCACACATGGCTTGAGCTTCGGCATCGACCTTACCAACAAATTCGTCACCTTTGTAGTGACTGTATTGCGGCCATAAATGGGAGCCCGACACGATTCTTAAACAACCATTGGCTTCAGTCATATCATCAAGCAGCACTAGTAATGTCACGTGATCATCATTAGTGTGCACATCGAACGGGTGGTCTTGATGGTAATCCACTCGGGTCACCATGCCGGGCAGTTTGATATTGAGTTTACAGTGATGAAACTTTACATCGGGGCCCAACACATCAACTGCGGCCTCTATCGCAGGACCTTCGAATAATACGTCTCTATAAGCTTGAGAAATATCTACGGGGTTGCTGATGCGTCTTAACTTAGGATGTTCCGCACTATGACCGGGTTCCAGATCAAAACGAGCTTTGCCATTACGGGTAGAGCCGTAATTTTTTTTATGGTTACGGCTTTCTTCTATCCATTTTTCCAGCTCTAAGGCCATAGCGGCAATATTTTCTGCCCCGATCGCCTGTGGTATTAACACGAATCCTTGGTCTTTATAAGTTTGTTTTTGTGCTTCTGTTAACATCGTTTGCAACTCCACGTGGGTCATTCAATCGTCAAGCATCTGCTTCTGGGATAATAGCTTCTACGTCAATTTCCATCACCATTTCTGGGCGCGCTAAGCCTTGTACAATCAACCCCGTCGAACAGGGATGAACACCTTTTAGCCATTTACCTATGACCGTGTAGACTTCTTCACGGTAGGCACGGTCGGTAATGTAAATGGTGGTTTTACAGATGTGTTCTAACTTGGCCCCAGATTCTTCCAATAGTGTTTGTACACATTGCATGGCCATTTCTGTTTGCGCCGCAGGATCACCGATACCCACCATATTGCCGTCCAGATCAAACCCAGTTTGACCTCGCAAGAACACGCGATTACCCGCTCTTACTGCCATACACAGATCGTTGTTCATGCCTTTACCCGGATACATTTGCGCCGTGTTGAATTTTCTAATGCGTTGGTGTGCCATGTTAATTTCTCTTATTTGTTTATTTAAGCCGCAACACTGCGACTAAGAATGGTAGTGGTGACATAGGCGCGCTGGCAATACACTAAACTATCTATGAAATTGGTTTCTTGATGTACATCGGCAACCAAACCAAACACCACCCAATGGCTTGCGCCGTCCACAATTTTGTTCACCTTACAATCAAAACTGGCTAAACTGTTTTCAATAACGGGCTGGCCTAATTCACTTTCATACCAGTCCACAAGATCAAATTTGTTGCCATCAGCAGCCTTGATACGGCCTGCAAATACGTCTGACTCTCGGCTTTGCTGCTGGGTAAGCAGGTTAAGGCAAAAACGCCCGTTAGCCTCTATGGTCTGTGCCAAAGCACTGTCTTTATGAACACAGGCCAATAACGTCGGTGGGTCTGCCGACACCGAACAGAAAGAACTTACGGTAGACCCCGACATTCCTGCTGTACCGGCTGAGGTCACCACAGCCACCGAAGAAGCCGTATTGCTTAATGCACTGATAAATAAATCACGCATAATACTCTCCTACCTATTAGCTTAGCCCATCACTGCATCAGACAAACCGGCGGCCTGTTTTACAAAGCTCAATGGACCTTCAAAATCAAAATTGTTATACACCGTATTGAGGTGCGCAAACGGCGGTGACTGAGCAAACAACTGGAAAGTGACCTTGTGACCAGCATAATCAGAATTGAGCAAGTCACGGCCAAACGCCAACAACCGGCGGCGGTCACCTGCCGTCCAACGCTCATTGACCGAATAGAACTTTTCTAACCACGGCAAGGTCTCGGGGTTGGCAAAATCTGCGGCGTTGGGTGTGACACAAATTTGTCCACCACACAGCTCACGGGCTAAATGCATCATCGCCGGCAATTGACTACAAGCGTGTACCCGCCCCGTGTATAAGAACGACTGATTAGGCATTAACAAACCGTTGGGGCTAGGTTCTGCCGTAGCAATGGCGGCTGTTAGGTGAGCGTCAATGCCCTCTCGATAACAAATAAGTTGGGCTATTTTTTCACGCACCGCTTGTTGTGAATCGAGGCCGGTTTGACGCAAATTATGCAACGCTGTACCAATCATCAAATCGGCAATGTGTTGAATGCGCTCAACAAACGCCAAGGCACTGTAACGGTGCAAGGTGCCGCGAATAAATGTAGCAGCTTTGGTGTGTTGATAAAATAGAACGTCTTCCCATGGAATCAACACATTATCAAAGATTAACAAGGTATCAATTTCATCAGCTCGATTGCTTAACGGGTAATCCTCAGGACTACCTCTCCCTGCAAACCCGCTACGGCAAATATGTTTTAAGCCCGGCGCATTCATGGGGCAAATAAAACCTAGGGCGTAGTCAGACAACTCTTGGTCGCCCCAGTTAGCAATAGTAGGTTTAACAAAGGCTTGGTTAGCATAGGCCGCAGCAGTTTCGTACTTTGCACCGCGTACAATAATGCCTTCATCGGTTTCTTTCACCGCATGCAAAAGCATGTCTGGGTCTTGGTCTTGAGGCCGTTTAGAGCGGTCACCCTTGGGGTCAGTATTGGCAGATACGTGAAAGGTATCGGTTTCTAATACCCGCTGAATATGGCGCTCTATATTAGCGCCAAAACGTGGGTCCACCTGATTGAGCATGTCTTGGCCGTCGTACAAAGACCACATTTCTCCGGCCGTTTCGTCACCTACACGAGTGACTACGGCACCTACGTCGTACATCACACGTTTAATGGCCTCTCGCTTGGCCTGCCAATCGGCTTGAGTGTGGGGTAATTTAAAGCCAATACAATTACGTTCGCCAGTTTTTTCATCCACGTAGGACATTGCATCTTGGTGAGCGGCCTCGTGGGCCATGTCGTAGATACGTGCACGAATATCAACAATGGGTTTAAACGCAGGATGACTCGGCACGTCGAACACCTTTTCGCCATCGATCCAAACCTCTCGACCATCTCTTATTGACTCTCGGTATTGATCACCAGTACGTAACATGCAAACTCTCCAAAGGAGGCATTAAAGAGCCTCAACAAATGACATGAATCAAGTATGTAATGGTGTTACGATAAAATAAAATATTTTAAATTTTGCAATAAGATAAATTAATTTTATAGGTCAGCTACGCAATGCTTAAAGTAACTCTTAAACAACTACGTTATTTTGTCGCAGTTTCCGAACATCAAAGTATCGCGGCTGCGGCTCGAAGTCTGCATATATCACAACCTGCCGTCACCCATGCTATGGGTCTGTTAGAAGATCACTTTGAATTACAGTTGTTTTTGCGTCATCACGCGCAAGGTGTATCACTCACCACGGCCGGTGAAGACCTGTTGCTGCGTGCGCGCAGCTTATTGGCCCATGCCATTGAACTCGAAACCAATGTGCGCGATTTAGGTCCAGGTCTGCAAGGAAAATTAGAAATCGGGTGCTTTTTAACCATAGCACCCATGTACATGCCACCCTTGATTACCGAGTTTTTAAGTTTACATCCTCAGGTGGATTTACGGCTCTATGAAGCTAACCAAGACCAACTAAATCAAGGCTTACACAATGGCACCTTTGATTTGGCTTTTATGTACAGCGTGGCCTTAGATCAAGACTTAACTTCTGAAGCACTGATAGAACCCATGCCACATATTGTCCTAGACCCGTTACACACTTTGGCTAACAGAGACAGCATCAGCTTGGCAGAACTGGTGGAATTTCCGATGATACTACTTGATGTAGCGCCAAGCCGTGATTATTTTACCAGCCTATTTCGCAATCAAGGCCTAGAACCATGGATCAAGTACCGCTCGCCGTCGTTTGAAACAGTGCGTGGGTTTGTGGCTCATGGCATGGGGTATTCGGTGCTGGTAACAAAACCAGAGGCAGGGGTAGATTACAATGGCAACGCGCTGATTACAAAACCCATCACCGAAGAAGTGGAACCGGGTTATATCAGCATGACTTGGCTGGAGGCCAAGCGTCCCACTCGCCTAATGAGCGCCTTCCAAGAGTTCGCCAAACAGCACTTTCAGTCTCAATAAATGTTACAAAAACATCATTGCAAAGCGCGTTTACAAGGACTCAAGTAACACGCCTTCGCGCAAGGCACCTGCAGAAAAGTAGATACGGTTTAAGTTTAGGCTGAGCATAATGCCTTTTAGTATGGCATAACCCGCCGGTAACACCTCGCCCCTATCTGGGCGCAAACCGTCCATTTGTACATCATCTAATTCATCAAAGGCTAATAGCTTTTCCTCTATCAAAGCCATTGATCCTAGGTCTAAATAACAAATGCCGTGTTCTTTTAAGTTACTAACGTGGGCCAGCGCTTTGACCGTACCCGACGAGCCTATACATACCTGCCAGCCTTTAGCTTGGAAACAGGGAAGTTTGTTAGCCATGGCAGCTTGGGCAGCATTAACTGCAAGTTGTATGCTTTCTTGGGTGATTTTTCGTTGCGGGAAAAATTGTTGACTAAAGACAACACAGCCCATGGGAAAGCTGTGCAAAATTTGCGGTTCTTTACATCCCTGAATTAGTTCAGTGCTGCCACCACCAATGTCGATCACCAATTTATCACTGTCTTTAAATCCTGTGCATGAGATCTCACCCACCACACCTGTAAAGATTAAAGCGGCCTCTTCATCACCTGATACCACACGGATAGGCACCCCCAAAATTGATTCTGCTTTAACCAAAAAGTCGGCGCTATTTATAGCCACGCGTAGAGTATTGGTTGCCACCACGTGACAGTTTTTAGGGTCGAGTGCAGCCAACTTGGGCGCTAATCGTTGCAAGCAGTTTAAACCACGATCAATGGCTGCATCACTAAGATGATTATTTTCATCTAAACCCGCAGCTAATTGGATTTTTTCACCCGCCCTACTCACCACAGTATACGGCGCGCCATCTTTGTTTGGACGAGTATCAACAAGAGTTACATGGAAGCTATTAGAACCAAGATCAATAGCCGCCGTAAGGTATGGCAGAATCGCGTCAGGCATCTGTTTTTCGGGCAAATTCGCTGGTCCAAGAATGAATCGAAAATTCAGTGTACCAAACAATTTGTGACAAGCCTATGCCCAGTTTAGAGCAAAAATGTAAGCCAATATGAGTCTAAAACGGCAGTGGTAATTTGCTGGTTCGGGCACCATCCACCACCAACACTTGGCCACTGATAAAACTGGCTTGATCACTCGCCAAAAACACCACCGCTTGGCCAATATCTTGAGGCTCGCCCACTCGCCCTACTGGGTGCATATTTAACAATCCTTGCCACGCTTCAGCGACGTTAGCCTGGCCATTAATGTAATCATCGCTCAATTGGGAACGAATCCAGCCCGGTGCAATGGCATTACAACGCACTCCTTGGGGGCCTAGATCGATGGCCATGGCCTTGGTCATACTGTGAATGGCGCCTTTACTGGCGCAATAGGCTACATGGTCTGGGTTGGCTGCCCAACCTTCTATGGAACCAATATGAATGACATTGCCTTGGCTTGCCACCAACATCGGCAGCAAGGCTTGGGTTAAAAACACCGGGGTCGACACGTTGAGTGCCATAAGCAAGTCCCAGTCGTGGCGCACTATATTTCCCATGGTTTGTTGCAACATTACCCCGGCATTGTTCACCAACAGGTCTAAACGACCATACCGTTCGGCAATGGTACTAACCACGCCTTCAAATTCGGCACCTACCCCTAGATCCACCGCTATAAAATCGATATGCTCATGACCTTGTAAATCATCAGCTAAACTCGACCTTTGAAGAACAATGACGTGGTAGCCCGCTTCGACCAGCGCCAGACTTATACCTTGGCCAATACCCCGACCACCTCCCGTTACTAATGCGACTTGCTGCATATTTTTCTCCTTCTCAACCACATACTGGTTTTGCGCCGGTCACGGCGATGGTTTCACCACAAATGTAGCGGGCGTCATCGGATGCCAAAAAGGCAATAACATCGGTGATATCTTCGGGTTCGGCGATACGACCAATCGGTACGCTTTGATTGAGCTGCTCAATGGCCGCATCAGGGTCTAACCCTCGGCGTTCAAAACCACTACGGATCATGGGTGTATTGACCTCGTTGGGGCACACGGCATTAACTCGAATTTGATCCCCCGCATGGTCACGCCCTAAGTTTTGGGTTAAACATGCCAGCGCACCTTTACTGGTGCAATACGCCACATGGGCCGGTCCAGGTTGGGTACCCCACACCGAACTGATATTGACGATGGCACCTTTGCCCGCTTGTTGTATGTGTGGAATAGCCGCTCGGCACAGGAAAAACACGGCATTTAGGTTAATGTTCATGGCACTGAACCACATCTCGTCTGTAGTCTCAAGTATGGTACCACGGGGAATAATGCCGGCATTATTGATGAGTATATCTAGCCCACCGAGTTGCTGTACTGCGCTGCTGACTAGGCTTTCACAGTAGTCCTTCTGGGCAAGATCACCGGCATAAGGCATGACTTCATAGCCTTTTTGATGCCATATTTGAATTAATTGATTAAGTGCCGTCTCTTGACGATCGCTCGCTATGACTCTAGCCCCTTCGCGGCAAAAAAGGTCGACCAATGTTTGGCCTATGCCTCCAGCTGCTCCCGTTATAATTACGCGTTTATCGGTGAAACGTGCCATAACCTTTCTCCATTAATAGTCTTTTAACAGCCGTAGGGCATCATACAAAGCCGCATGCACACTGCGGCCCGCCCATGCGTCGCCAATACGGTATAGATAAAACTTACCGACTTTGTTGAGCTCTAGTAACGCAGGCGTATTCTGGCGTAAGCCAGATAAATCTATTTGGCCTAAATTACGACTCTGCGGTGACAATTGTTGAAATACATCATCGTTCACTTGGGTGCCGTTTTCCACCACCACCTGATCGACAAAGCGGGTTTGATAGGCATTACTGTATTCGTTCCATAGTGTTGCTTCTAACTGCGCGCCCTGACTTGCCACCTTAACCAGTTCCCAATCGGGCGTTAGGCGAGCGCCAAGGGCGTATAAACCACGCAGATAATGTGGAAAATTAACGTCGCCGACTTCTCGGCCAATATGCCGATGTGGCGCAACTATCTCTAACTCAGTAGTGCCTTTTTGCAACATAAATTCGGCGCAACCCATGCCCACATGGGTGCCGGTTTCGTCATACAACAAGACCCTGCTGGCAGGTTTTACTTGGCCTGTAAGAATGTCCCATGTGCTGGTTAACAGCTCTTGCTCGGCTTTAATAGGCAATTCCAACGGAAACCCACCGGTGGCCACAATGACCATATCTGGGTCATACGCCAAAACCACATCCGCATCGGCCCAAGTATTAAATTCAAACTGCACGTCTAAGGCTTGGCACTCGCCATAGAGCCAGCCACTGACTGCCTGCATTTCTTGGCGTCGCTGCGGTTGCGAAGCCAAATTAAGTTGACCACCTACCTGATTGGTGGCCTCAATAACGGTGACCTGGTGCCCTCGGCTAGCAGCAACACGAGCCGCCTCTAGGCCTGCCACCCCTGCACCAGCAATGACTACACGCTTATTGGGCTTTGCGCTGGTAGCAATTACGTGGGGTAATTCGGCTTCGCGGCCAGTGGCTACATTGTGCATACACAAAGCTTCACCTAATGCGTGTAACCGATCTAAACAATAACCTGCACCCACGCAGGGGCGAATACGGTGTTCTTGGCCTGCCTTAATTTTATTGACAATATGAGGGTCGGCCATATGGCCTCGAGTCATACCAATCACATCGACCAAACCACTAGCGACAGCGTGGCGAGCGGTTGCCACATCGGTGACACGGGTGGCATGCAACACAGGGAGTTGCAGATGTTGTTTTAACCGGCCTGCCAAATTGAGGTAAGGCGAACTTGCACTGCCCATAGGCGGAATACAATCAGCCAAACCCATATCAGTGGTAAGATGACCACCCACAAAGTTGAAAAAATCCAACTGGCCCGTGGCTTGCAGTGCCTCAGCTATAGTAAGACATGCGTCTTCATTGAGCCCTTGTTTAGCCGTATTTTCGGCATCACTGTGAGACAAAAAGTCGTCACCTGTCATGCGTATACCGACAATAAAGTCATTCCCCACAGACTGCCGAATACTGTCAAATAGTCGGTAGGTAAACTCCAACCGGCGATGTAAGTTACCACCAAATACGTCTTCTCTCTGATTAAATTTTGGGGTCCAAAATTGATCGATTAAGTGGCCATAGGCCATCAATTCAATACCATCTAAGCCCGCCTCTGCACAACGGTAAACCGCGCTACTGTAGTCTTGCAAGATGCGTTTGATGTCTGACTCTAGCAATTTCGCAGGCACACTACCGTGGGGTCTTTCTGCTAGGGCCGTGGGCGCCACAGGCGGCAACCAATGTTCCACATCAAAACGCGTGCGCCGGCCAAGGTGAGTGAGCTGGCACATAATGCCTGCGCCTTGATCGTGCACCGCTTGGGCGAGTTGCTTTAGCCACGGCGTCACCACATCTTGACTTAAATCGATTTGCGCAAACGCTGCCGGTGAATCGGTAGACACTGTGCTAGAGCCGCCAAACATGGTTAGTCCTAAACCACCTTTGGCTTTTTCTTGGTGGTATAGACGATACCGCTCTTTAGGCATGCGATCTTCAATATAACCCGGCGCATGGGCGCTACTCATGAGCCTATTCCGTAGGGTTAAATGTTTTAGCTGGTAGCTCTGAAGTAGTGGGTCTTGATGCATGCGCTAACCTAATAGTCTTCGTTTAAACCACCGTCGTCAGGGATTTCTGACTCTCGGCGGGCTATAAAGTCTAACAATTCATCATTGATGGCTTGATCTAACTTAGGCTCTTCATATTCGTTGAGTTTGGCCTTGGCCAAGTTCAAGGCCCGCTCGGTAATACTTTTGCTACCGCTTGCCATCCATTGTTCAATGTTATTGTTATCTAATAGTTTAGGCATATAAAACGCTCGTTGAAAGTTATCTTGCGTGTGGGGGTGACCAAGGTAATGCCCTCCGGGGCCTATGTCTCTCACGGCAGCTAAAGCCTCATCAAAGTCATCCCATCGTGGCCCTTCGGCCATACGATAAGCCATGGCACATTGTTCGGCATCCACCATAAATTTGGCGGTGGAGCAATGCATGCCGGCTTCGTTCCAGCCTGCCGAATGCCAAATATAGTTAGCCCCCGACATCATCACCGCCATTAAATTAACACCACTTTCGTAGCCCGCTTGGGCATCCAAGACCTTAGCGCCGCCTAGTGTATTTGAGGTACGCCACGGCACGTCGTAATAGCGTGCCATTTGACCGATCATAAAGTTCATTAAACAAATTTCGGGAGTGCCCGCCATAGGCGCACCCGATTGCATAGACACGGTAGCCAAGTAATGGCCATAAATAGCCGGCGCACCCTTACGTACCACCTGAGTGTAAGCCAAGGCAGACAAGGCTTCTGCATTAAGCTGCACCACTGCAGGCACGGTAGAGGCCGGAGTATTTGCTCCACCCAAAACAAACGGTGAGCAAAGCACCGGCTGATTACGTTTAACAAAGGCCCGTAAAGCACCCAACATGGTGGCATCCCATACCAAAGGTGAGTTGCCGTTAATGTTGCCGGTCGTTACAGGGTGTTGGTCGAGGAAATCCTTACCAAATAAAATGTCGCACATATCCATCACGTCTTCGGCATTTTTGCCAGACGTGGTCATGCCCATAAAGGTTTTGTCCGAGTACTTCATGGACGAATAAGTAATGCGCAAATGACGCCAAGGTACGGCGTGATCCATGGGTTCCACAATATGGTGGGCCGACGAATGTATAGCTGGGCTCATGTGAGCTAATTTATGAAACATGGCCAAGTCGTCTAACGTGGGGTTACGCCGCACGTCATCTAGATCCCGCAAAAAAGGTGCCCCTGTCATGGGTACAAACATACAATGACGGCCGCCTAGCTTAAGGTTATTGGCGGGGTTGCGAGCATGGTATTCAAAATCAGTGGGAATACTGGAAATTAGTTCACGGATATGATGACGATCAAACTTAACCAAGTCCCCTTCGACCCGAGCTCCGGCTTTGCGCCAGTCTTCAAGGGCTATAGGGTCGCGAAACACTACCCCTACTTCCTCTAGGATCGCCATAGAGGCGTCATCAATCTTACGGATCTGGTCTTCGTCTAAAGGTTGGGTGTAGGGCATATTGTGCTTTAGCTGAGGCAGCATTTGCTCAATATTATGACAGCGCAGTTTTTGTCGATTAGCTCGTCCACCGCTACGCTGTCCACGCACAGGGCGAGTGGCTTCTTGAAAGGCCTGGGTCATGTTCATTCCAGTCTAATATTTTTACCCAAGGTAAATATTTATGGCTTCGAAATCAAACGACATTTGGCGGACAATAGATAACCTAATGTAATCTTTGTAGGGCTAATAACCCGCCAACGTGGGCAGCTAAGGCAGTTAGCGCTGCCAAATTTGTGGATATAGATCGGTACTGGGTCTTTCACCTTCTTTTAAACCAGCCGCTAACATACAGTCGGTGTGGTCTGGATCCATACCACATTCTCTAAACTTAATGCGGGCATCATCACCTAACCATTTACTGGTAAATACACTAAGACCTGTGTCCTCGTCTAACTTGCCAGAACCACCATGAATAATGCGGCTGTTAAAGGCCACACAATCACCGGGCTGCATGTCCCAACTGGTAACACCAAAGGCATCTGGATCGGCATCAATATCTGGGATATCCAATTTACCCACGTTGGTAAAGTCCGACTGATCGACATCGGTCTTACCATCGGGGTTAAGGCTGCCAAAATTATATTGATAAAACACCGAGTCAGAACGATGGGAACCCGGCACAAACGCTAAGGCATTGGCTTTGGCTACGGGTACCAGTGGCATCCACAAGGTTAAGGTGTCGTATCCCTCCACAGACCAATACGGCTCATCCTGATGCCATGGCGTGGTAAATTGGGTACCGGGCGAACGTACAAACACGGCATCAAAGAAAAAGTTAATGCGCCGGGCTTTAAGTAATTGGCCGGCAATACTGGCAGCAGGCGACTGATAAATAAACTTTTGGTATTCATCGATACTTTGCCACGCTTGGCTGTCCCAAAACATAGAGCGCCCTGCTTCGTCCCGATACCAAACTCGGGCCCTAGTCGTAGGTAGTTCACTATTTTTAGCGAGCCCCTTGGTAAGTACATCGACCCAATCGGCAGTGAACATTTGTTTAAGGAGTACCACGCCATCGAGATGAAAGGTTTCAATTTCATCCGTTTTAATGGCTCTGGGAGGTTTATTCTGCATAGGTTTTACTCTCCAACATGGGCTTGATACAGCTTAATAAAGGCTCTAATAAGGCATTTATTGACATTATTTTAAGTGACAAAATAAACCCTTTTTGACTATCATACAAACAACATTTTTTTATGCAAAAAACTAACTAAATGTTACTACTCAAATAACCCACAACACAGGAGCAACCCTTTGTTACGTAAACAGTTACCCGGCATCAATGGGCTTGTAACCTTCGAAGCGGCAGCTCGCCACTTAAGCTTTACTCTAGCCGCCAGCGAACTGTGTGTATCTCAAGCCGCTGTAAGCCGCCAAGTGAAACGTTTGGAAGAACAACTAGGTTGCGCCGTATTCCACCGCGCACAAAGGCGTATTGAACTCACCAAAGATGGCCACAAGTTATTTCAAGCGGTGACGATGGGCCTAGGTCACATTGCCAGCGTCAGCAGCGACATACGTCGCACGCAATCCGCCGGCCAAATCACCATTGCTTCTACCTTAGGTTTTTCTAGTTTTTGGTTAATGCCACGCATTCGTGCATTTCATCAGCAGTACCCAGACGTTAAGGTACACGTGATCGCCTCAGACAATGCGCAAGAATTGCGCAGCGACAAAGTAGACCTTGCCCTCACCTGTGGCAACAACCAACTACAGGGCAACCAAACTCATTATTTATTTTCCGAACAGGCCTACCCCGTATGCAGCCCAGAGTACCTGAGTAATCGGCAAACACCTCTACAGGCGACAGACCTGTTACAGCACAGGTTATTACATTTGGACGAACAGTTGTGGGACAACATTGGCTGGGACGCCATCGACTGGCCTGCTTGGTTAGATCACTTTAATGTGCCCGGCATGGACCTTGATGATGATACTGCTAAAATACCCGCAGGATTTACCTTTAACAATTACCCCCTGTTAATTCAGGCGGTGTTAGACGGCGAAGGTATTGCCTTAGGTTTTGAGCATTCCACCGGCGATTTGGTGGCTCAAGGAAAATTGATTCGGCTTACCGACAAAGTATGGGATACGGGTCGTGGCTATTACCTTGCCATTAAATCTAACTTAGTACATCACCCCGATGTACAAGCCTTAAGCCAGTGGTTATTAAATAGCTTTTAATGGTGGTAACAGCACCGACTTAGGCTTCGCGGCCGGCTCGCATTTTATACATCATAAGGGTTGCCTTTACGGCCCAATCACTCAGCGGTTTGGGTGGCAGCCAACTGGGTCCGCCTTGATTGACTTGTTGACGTAATAACTCGCTGTCGTGACCCAGGGCCATTTCTGCTAACAATTTGCCCGCTGCGGTACCGCGCGCCACGCCTAAACCATTTTGGCAAACAGCAGCATAAACACCCTCTTGGCATTGACCAAAATAACTCGCCTCGTTACCCGACAAACACAACAAACCACCCCATGTGTGTTCAAACTTCAGATCTGGCAAAGCGCTAAAACGACGCTGATAGCTGAGTTGATGCTGCGCCTTAACCTTGGCCATGTTGATGCGTCGGTAACTCAACTTAGGGTTACAGGTAATCACGCTGCGCACTAGCAGACGTTGGTCGGGTGTACGGCGAATGGTAGCGCCAGCGGGGTGTGCCGGAATCAGCCCCCAGCTTTGGTCACCACCTAATCGCTGTTGCTGCTCAACCGTCATAGCAGCCGTCATACTAGCGTAGGTACACACATGCACTAAGCGACCTTTTTGTTCGCCAAAGGCTTGCGCAAAACCGTTATTGCATAACAACACTTGGTCGGCTCTCACTTGCCCATGAGGCGTGGTTAATAGGTTTGGGCGGCCCCATTGGTAAGCCGTAACCGGTGTGTTTTCATACAAGGTCACGTTAGCGGGCAAGTTCTGCGCACAGCCACGCACAAACGCCGCCGGTTGAATCAGTACAGTGCCAGGGGTAAATACACCGCTGTGGTAATAATTCAGCCCCGTGGTGTCTTGCATTTGTTGGCGAGAAAGGTGGCTAAAAGGTTCTCCCAATGCTGCGAGCCCTTGCCCATAAGAATCAAGGCTTTTAGCCCCATTGGCCGAGGTAGCCCCATGGATTTTACCGCTTTCGCTCCAATCACACGCTATGTTGTGCTGCTTGACGATGCTTTTTGCATAGGCAATACCCGATCGATTAAAGGCTATAATATTATGATCGTGGCTTAAGTCAGTGGTATAGGAATGGCTATTTAACGCATGGGGTAAGTCGATCATAAATCCCGAATTGCGGCCTGCCGAGGCCATACCTACAGCCATAGCATCAAGCAATACAATGTGTTTGTCTGGAGCTAATTCGGCCAACCGTCGCGCCGCCGCTAAACCGGTAAACCCCGCCCCAATAATGGCGATATCAGCCGTCACAGACCCGTGTAACGGCGCACTCACGGCAGGCTGTGGCAGGTTGTTATACCAACCACAGTCATTAGCGTAATCCGGTAAGCTCTGTACCGGCTGCATTTGATCTGGCATTAGTCTAGTTGTGAGTCAGATTCGGTGGATAGATCCATCCAGATGGTTTTGGTTTCGGTGTATTGGTCATGGGCCATCAAAGAATTATCTCGCCCACCAAATCCAGAAGACTTATAACCGCCAAATGGTGTGCTCATGTCCCCTTCGCTATAACAGTTAACACTCACGGTACCGGCTTTAATAGCGCGGGCCACGTTGTGGGCACGCCTTGCGTTACTGGTAAACACCGACGCAGCCAAGCCATAACAAGTGTCGTTAGCTAAGGCCACCGCTTCGGCTGCGGAGTTAACCGTCATGACCGCTAGCACCGGTCCAAACACTTCTTCTTGAGCAATGGTCATGTCGCTCGTGACTCGATCAAAAATGGTGGGCTCAATAAATAAGCCATTGTTTAGCTCTATCGCATTGCCACCTAAAATCAACTCAGCGCCCTGCTGCTTTGCACCTTCGATATACTGCATCACTTTTTCAAAGTGTTCTTGGCTAATCATAGCCCCTAGGGCATTACGCGGGTCCATAGGATCCCCCGTGATCCAGTCACGCGTTTTCTCTAACACCTTAACCATGAGTTGCTCTTTAATAGCACTATGAACAATGAGGCGCGAGTTAGACGAACAATTTTCACCCATGTTCCAGAACACAGCGTTTACCACGTGTTCCGCCACTTCATCTAAACGTTCTGCATCGTTTAAAACGATACACGGATTTTTACCGCCACACTCCAACACCACACGCTTTAGGTTACTTTGTGCAGAGTATTGCAGGAACAACCGGCCCACTTCGGTGGAGCCGGTGAAAGACACGGCATCAATGTCGTTATGCAAACCGAGGCTTTGGCCACAGGTTTCACCTAAACCTGGCAGCACGTTAATCACGCCTGCCGGTACGCCCGCTTCGTGGGCTAACTGAGCCAACCGCAAACAACTCATACTGGTGTGTTCTGCGGGTTTAAGGATTACGCTGTTACCTGCTGCTAACGCTGGACCTAATTTCCATGCCGCCATAAGCATGGGAAAGTTCCACGGTAAGACACAGGCAACCACACCGATGGGTTCTCTGACAATCATGCCCAAGGCAGCGTCACCAGAGGGCGAAATTTGATCGTAAATTTTATCGATGGCCTCGGCATGCCATTGAATACAATCAATGGTTTCTGGCACATCAATGGACACACAATCCTTAATGGGTTTGCCACTTTCTAAGGCTTCCATCACCGCGAGTTCTTGTTGGTTACGGTTAATCAACTTAACAAACTTAATCATCACCTGTTTGCGTTGGCTAGGATGCAACTTGCTCCAGCTGCCCGCTTCAAAGGCTTGTCGAGCTTTATCTACCGCCACATCGACGTCGGCAGAATCACAGGCACTTATTTGGGCAATCTCCTGACCTGTGGCTGGGTTAATTGTGGCCAAGGTGCCACCGTTAATAGCAGGGGTATAGCTGCCATCAATCCACGCATTGGTTGGAAAGTTAATCTGCTCGGCAATAGCGAGGTATTCGGCTTGAGTTAACATGGTGTAATTCCTGAATGGTTGCAGATATTGGCAATGGTGGTTTTTACTGTGGCTACGGTGACTTCAAATTCGCGTTTAAGCTCTTTGTTCATGTCCCGCAGCGGTTTACGCACGGGCCCCGTGACAATACCCTCTAGCTGGCAGCCATACTTAATGCACTGTACAAACTTGCCCCCTTGCTCCAAGGTTTGCATGAGGGGTAATAAGGCAGTCATGATTTGGCGGCCCTTGGTAAAGTCTTTCTCCACCACACACGCATGGTACAGAGCATAGTGTTCTTTAGGTAAAAAGTTAGCGGCACCCGCCACCCAGCTGGTTGCGCCCCAAGCAAAAAATTCCAAGGCTTGATCGTCCATACCACAACTTAATTGAATGTGAGGGAAACGGCGAGCCAACAAATGCACGCGGTTAATGTCGCCGCTACTTTCTTTAATGGCGCAAAAATTAGGCCGCATGCTCAAGCGCTCCAAACAGGCTTCATCCATAGGTGCGCCAGTGCGATCGGGAAAGTTATATAACATTATGGGCAAGTCGGTAGCTCGCTCAACAGCTAAGCAATGGCGCACCAATTCTTCCGACGTAGGAATGGCGTAGTAAGGCGCACCGAGCAACAAGCAGTCGGCACCGGCTTTATCGGCCTGCAGGGATAACTCAATGGTGTCTTCCGTACGTAACGCCCCCACGCCGGTGATAAGCGGTACACGACCACCAATGGCCTCTTTAGCAATAGCAAAGGTGCGTAACCGCTCGGCCTTTTCCATGGCGTAATATTCGCCCGTGGTCCCCCCCACAATAATGCCCTGCACTCCAGAGGCAATAGCACCATCTATAATACGGCTATAGCCGGCTTCATCAATGGAAAAGTCGTCGTTAAAGGGGGTGATTACAGGTACATAGATACCGTTGAATTGCATGTTTTCCTCACAAATAAGTCATAACTAATCGCGCTTAAGCAGCCAGTCTAATAGCCTGTGTTAACTTAGGTCAAACAACTATTAATCACCAGATCTCATAACATTTAGTTATTCATCGGGAACCTGTTGAGCTTGTATATCGACCTAAACAACTATTAAAAAACGTGACGAATAAGTGAAGCAAAATTAGTAATGGTATCGGCTTTGAACGATGACAATTTGGTCTGCGGTGGTTTTATAAACCAACCTATGTTGCCGGTCTATACGGCACGACCAATAGCCAGACCAGTTGTGTTTTAATGGTTCTGGATCACCCAAACCCTGGTGCGGGTGTCGACCGATGTCTTTAACCAATTTGTTAATTCGCTGCACCATTTTTTTATCGGTCTGTTACCAATATATATAATCTTGCCAAGCCGCCTCGGCCCAACACAGAATCACGATTCAACCAATGGGCGTTCGATCAACATACCTGCCTGTACTTCAGCGATGGCTTGATTTAGTCTTTGGGCGTTCGCAGGGCTCGCCATCAAATAGGCTGTGGCCTCGTAGGGCTGGTAGTCTTCAAGGCTCATAATCACTGCCGGGTGGCCATTTTGTCGAGTCACTAGCACCGGCTTATGATTGTCATTAACCTGATCTAAAGTACCTGCCAATTGTGCCCTAAATGATGAATAGCTCATTGTGTCCATGGTTAACTCTGGTTTTAGGTGTTTATTTCAGCCCGAGAAAACATTGTACGTTAAATACAATGGAAAGAAGGGTGTACTGCGTTGCTTGTTGAACCTGTAGCGCGTTACTGCGCCTGAGCAAACTCTTTAAACTGGCGCATAAATTTAGTGCTTTCTTTTTTGAACATAAACGGCATGAGCCAACACATGATTTTCATTATCCAGTACAGCGAAACTCAGTATCCATAACCCATTGCGTAATATCGCCATGATCATGAAAATAGTTTTCTACCAGGTTCCACACGCCGTCGGTTCCTAGGTGCAGGCAAATGAGTCTGGGAAATTACGTTCGGTGATGGTTTCGATCATCACTATTTGCTTTTTGCCCATGGTCTGCACCATACGAGACTCAGCGCCTACCTGACCCGGCTCGCCAGACACATGGTCAAAGCTAACTAGGCAATCTTGCTACTTAACATATTTTCGGTGCTATCAAATAGCTCAAGCATACGCTCCCGAGGTAAATTGATATCCATAGACACGGTGTATTTCATATTGTGGCTCTCATGGTGGTGCCGTCATTTTGTTGTCGGCATTATTATTGTATGCTGCAGTTAGTATTACTCATTTTCACGTTTTCGCTACATTTGTGCAACCTACATGCAACTTCACCTCCATCCAAACACCCTTGAACTCGGCCAAAAGCATTGGCAACAATACCTGGGAGTTCAGTCAGACCCTTTTAGCCAATACGCATACCATGCCGCCCTTGAAACCAGTGGTAGCGTGGGCGGCAAAAGCGGTTGGCAGACCATACATCTAGAAATCACTCACCAGGGCCAGCCCGTCGCCTTAATACCTAGCTATATAAAAACCCATTCGTGGGGTGAATATGTGTTTGATTTTGAATGGGCTAATGCCTACCAACGTTATGGCTTGGAGTATTACCCTAAACTCATTAGTGCGGTGCCTTTTACGCCCTGTGCTGGCCCCAGAGTATTACTTGCTGCCAATGCCCACCTGGGCCAAGCCCTTGGTTTTCTACAGGAGCAATTGCCACACCTGTGTGCGCAACTCAAACTCAGCAGCTGGCATTGGCTATTTGCCCAACAGCCAGACTGGCAAGCAGCGCACCAACAAAAATGGCATCAGCGCACGGGCTGCCAGTACCATTGGTACAATAAAAACTATAATGAATTTTCCGACTTCACCGCCCGCCTCACCTCTCGTAAACGAAAGTCCATTAATAAAGAGCGCCGTGTGATAGCAGAGCAAGGCATTGAGTTTACTTGGCAGCGCGGCGGCGACATCGAGCCACAGGCGTTACAAGAATTTTACGATTGTTATCAAAGCACTTACCTAAAACGCAGTCGTCAAGGCTACTTAACCTACGAATTCTTTGCTCAACTGTTAATGCAAATGCCCGACAAACTGTTACTGGTCACGGCCTCTCAAGAGCAAAGACCGTTAGCCTATGCTTTGTTTTTTGTGGACGATTACACTCTTTATGGGCGTTATTGGGGTTGTTTAGAAGAAGTCGACTTCTTACACTTTGAAACTTGTTATTACCAGGGCATTGATTATTGTATTGCCAATAACATCCCTCATTTTGACGCCGGCGCACAGGGCGAACACAAACTCGCCCGCGGCTTTATTCCTCAAGCTACCCACTCCTACCATTATCTAGCCGAAACAGGCTTTAACAACGCTATTGAACAATACTGCAAAGCAGAAGCCGAGCAAATAGAGCACTACATGCAATGGGCGCAAACGGCTTTGCCTTATAAAACCAAGCAATAGTCATGAGGTCCATTGCTACTGCACAACACGTTAAGCGATAATAAGCCTACCGAACATTATTAGAACACCAGCTAGGGAATAATTGACAATGTCTGATAGATTTCGCGTGCAGCACCCAGAAAGCCTGCTCCCCTTCCTTAATACTCAACTTAAAGGTTGGACTCGCAACAACATAAAAAAACGCTTAAAAACAGGCTGTGTTACGGTTAATGATGTGCCTATTATGCAGCACGATCACGCACTTGCAGTGGGCGATAACATAGAAGTTAGGGCCTTTGGCAAACCTATGGTTCGTGAGTCGACACGCTTAGAAGTTTTATATTCAGACCCTGATATTGTGGTGATCAATAAACCAACTGGGTTATTGTCTGTTGCGTCAGATGATGAAAAAAAACAACATGCCCTTGCGATTCTTCGCCAACAGTTATCCCGCTCCAAACAGCCTGTTAATCTATGGGCTGTGTATCGACTGGACCGAGAAACATCGGGGGTTTTAGTATTTGTTACTTCTCGCAAAATGCGCGAAGCAATTAACGAAGACTGGGGGCAAGCCGAGAAAACCTATCTTGCCATAGTCGAAGGTAGCCCTAACCCAAGCCAAGGGCGTATAGACCAGCCGTTGCGTACGGACTATGAGAACCAACAAGTGATTGTTGGCCCACATGACGACGCCAAAAAAGCCGTGACTCATTTTAAAACATTGCGCACAGTTAACAGTCGTTCCCTAGTGGAGGTTCGCGTAGAAACAGGTAGGTACCACCAAATTTTGGCGCATATGGCCTGGTTGGGGCACCCTGTCGTTGGAGACGGCCACTATGGCACCTACGGCCCACGTACGGGGTTACACGCCGTGAGCCTAAGCATTACACGGCCAGAAACGGGCAAACGCCTTACCTTCGAGACACCTATGCCTGCTAACATGATGGACCTGCTCCAGTAGCCCATTACATTGACCTAGTGGTCATGAAGGTATAATTATTTGACCCTCTTGGCCACAACACCTAACCTGACACCCTGTCAATCAAACAAGTGTTTTAATTATGCCGTCTCCAACACCTTCTAACACCTACCCTCATCTTTTAGCGCCTTTAGACCTTGGTTTTACGCAACTTAAAAACCGCGCAATCATGGGCTCTATGCATACTGGATTAGAAGAAGCTAAAAATGGCTTTGAACGCTTAGCTGAGTACTTTGCCGAACGTGCCCGCGGCGGCGTTGGCCTCATTATTACCGGCGGTATTGCGCCTAACCAGCAAGGCTTAACTTTTGCTGGCGCCGCCGCCTTGGACTGTGCCGATAAAGTATCTCAGCATCAGTTAGTAACCCAAGCCGTACATAAGGCTGGGGGTAAGATTTGTATGCAAATACTGCATACCGGCCGCTACGCTTACTCGCCAGATTCCATCGCACCGTCTGCTATTAAAGCACCCATCAATCCATTTACCCCCAAAGCCGTAACCAGCGACGAGATAGAACGGCAAATTGAAGACTTTGCAAACAGTTCTAAACTCGCCCAAGAAGCGGGTTACGACGGCGTTGAAATCATGGGTTCTGAAGGCTACTTCTTAAACCAGTTTATTGTTACCCGTACCAATCAGCGAGATGACGCATGGGGGGGTAACTACGACAATCGAACTCGCCTTGCCATAGAGGTGGTAAAGCGTGTACGCCAACGGGTTGGCCCCAACTTTATTATCGTCTACCGCCTGTCTATGTTGGATTTAGTGCCTGAAGGAAGTAACCTAGACGAAGTGGTGCAACTTGGACAAGCCATCGAAAAGGCCGGTGCTACCATTATTAATACGGGTATTGGCTGGCACGAAGCCCGTATTCCTACCATTGCCACCAAAGTGCCCCGTGCAGCCTTTACTTGGGTGACCCACACCATACGTAAGCATTTAACCGTACCGGTAATCACTTCCAACCGTATTAACACGCCAGAGGTAGCCGAAAGTGTTTTGGCTAATGGCGACGCCGACCTTATTTCTATGGCTCGGCCATTCTTGGCCGACCCCGAGTTCGTCAATAAAGCAGCAGCCGGCACGCCTGAACGTATCAACACCTGTATTGGTTGTAACCAGGCCTGTTTGGACCATGTGTTTAGCGGTAAACCGAGTTCTTGTTTGGTGAATCCAAGAGCCTGTGAAGAAACCAAAATAATAATTGAGCCAACCACAGCTAAAAAGACCATTGCCATCATAGGCGCGGGGCCCGCTGGCTTAGCCTGTGCTGTAACTGCCGCAGAACGTGGCCATAACGTAACTTTATATGATGCAGGTAACGAAATTGGTGGTCAGTTTAATATTGCTAAGCGCATCCCAGGCAAAGAAGAGTTTTTTGAAACCCTACGTTATTTTGCTGTTCGGTTAAAAGAGCTTAAGGTCACTGTTAAACTTGATACCACCCTAACCACCCAACAGCTCAACGCCTTGCAGGTCGATGAACTGGTGCTTGCCACTGGCATTAGCCCTCGCGATTTAGAACTTCCAGGGCACGATCATGCAAAAGTACTTAACTATTTAGACGTCATTAAAGGCGCCAAAGTGGGCCAAAAAGTCGCCATTATTGGTGCCGGTGGCATAGGTTTTGACGTAGCCGAATTTTTAACCCACGGCGAACGTCAGCCTAGTAAAAACATCGAACAATTTATGTCTCAATGGGGCATCGACATGACCATGCAGGCCCGTGGTGGCGTGGCACAAATGACACCCAACTTAGAGGCTTCTCCGCGAGAGGTTCACCTATTACAGCGCAAAACCACTAAAGTGGGTGCAGGTTTAGGCAAAACCACCGGTTGGATTCATCGTGCAGGATTACAACAAAAGCAAGTGAAGATGATTGCTGGCTGTGAGTACCAGGCCATTGACGACAAAGGCCTTCACTTAACTATAGGTGGTGAAGTCAAGGTGTTAGAGGTAGACAACATTATTGTATGTGCTGGCCAAGATCCAGACCGTCGATTGGTTGAAGGCTTAGAGCGCGAATATCACCTTATCGGTGGTGCTGATAAAGCCACGCAGTTAGATGCCAAACGAGCCATTCGTCAAGGTACCTTGTTGGCAATTAAATTTTAGGAGTAACTTGTGGACTACACTACGTTTGATTTAACCGTTGAAAACCATGTGGCTCATTTACGCTTTAATCGGCCGCTAAAATACAACGCTATGAGCCTTGAATTTTGGCAGGAGTTCCCGCAAGCCATAACAGCCCTAGACGATGATCCAGAAGTCCGTGTGTTAGTCATTAGTGGTGAAGGCAAACACTTTTGTGCCGGTATGGATTTAGCCGTGTTTACCAGCGGAGCCATTAAACGCCCTAAAGATCCAGCAAGGCGCAATGAACATATGCGTCAAATCGTATTGCACCTACAAGCGGTGATTAGCAGCGTCGAGAGTTTACGTATGCCCGTTTTAGCCGCCATTCAAGGTGGCGCCATCGGTGGTGCGCTAGATTTAGTTTGTGCCTGTGATTGCCGTTACATGACTGAAGATGCGTTTACTAGTATTGAGGAAATCCGCCTTGGCATGGCTGCCGACTTAGGCACCTTACAGCGCTTACCCAAACTTATTGCACCCGGCCTTGCCAAAGAACTGGCCTATACTGGCAGACGCTTGTATAGCCAAGAAGCATTGTCGAGTGGCTTGGTAAATCAGGTATTTAGTGATGTAGACACGATGATGAGCGAAGTGATGGTGTTAGCTCAAACCATGGCTAACCACTCACCCTTGGCGGTGTACGGCTGTAAAGAGATGATTAATTATGGCCTCAACCACAGCACTGATGATGCGCTGAAATATCAGGCCACATGGCAAGCGGGCATGTTACAGCCCGAAGTGGATATGATGGAAGCCATGATGAGCAAAGGCCAAAAGCGAGAACCTGTGTATAAGGCTTTAGAAACCACACACACACAATTTAAAACCCCGCTTTAAGCCTCCATTGGCTACTAGTCAGTGTTGGCAATAATACGTTGCAGCATGGTCTTTAAGGTTTCTGCTGCATCGGCATCTAAGCCTTCCAACGCACTTTGTTCGGCTTCTTGGCAATCGGCAATCAGGTGAACAACACGCTGCTGACCGGCTATGGTGCCCGTCAACTTAGTTCCGCTATCGAGCTGCTGTACCCGGGCCATGTCGTGCTTTTGTAAACCTAAAGCCAGTTCCAACAAGGTGGTTTGATCCACCATAGTGCGCTTGGCTAGTTCCGCAAGGCTCATGCTATTTTCGTTGTACAAACAGGCCAATACGCGCCACTCTTTCGTGGTTAAGCCGTCATCCGCCACCAATTGATGAAACTCGTCACCCATTTGATGGGTTGCCCGTGTAAGGTAATACAATAGGTAGTTATCAATAAAGTGACTAACATCGTTAGTCTCTACCGGTGCCAAGGTAGGAATGGCTTCAGCCGTGGCATAAGCACCTCGGTAAAAAACCAAACCAGAACCAGCGGTACTACGCATGGCCTTCACTTGGCCGACAATAATTTCGTGATCGCCGCCATCATAGGTAGCCCACGCCTCACACTCAAAACAGGTGATGGTACCGGGTAGCATAGGCACGCCACCAATTCCCTTCTCCACTTCAACATCGGCAAATTTATCGGTGCCGCTACGAGCAAATTTGTTAGAGATGTCCGTTTGGTCAGCGCCTAATACATTGACTACAAAATGCTTAGCGTTAATAAAGGCATCGGCGCTATAGGCGGTCTTGGTGATACTCCAAAGAATTAAAGGTGGATCCATGGACACAGAGTTAAAACTACTCGCTGTGGCGCCTACAGGCTCACCGTTGGCATCCAAACAAGTCACCACCGTGACGCCTGTAGCAAACGATGAGAGAGCATCGCGAAATTCGCGTGCGTTAAAAGCTTCTGTTGTCATAAGGGCTCCAGTTTAGAGGTCAATAATAGACCGACATTATAAGTGGTCTCGCTGCAAAATTAAGGTTTTGCTACGAATTAGATGAACTAATTATAATTAACATGTTAAATAAATCAAGCCCTAAACTTTAACTCACCTATGAAACACTAACCCTAGATTTAATAGGCGGCCGGCAATGTTGCCTTAAGACGGCTTTTGACAAGCCCCAATAACCACGGCAAAACCAAGATCACCACAGTAATACAGACAATGCTAAAGGTTAATGGCCGCTGCCAGAGAAAGTCAAAACTACCGTCACTAACCACTAATGCTCGGCTTAAGTTCTTTTCCAACATTCCACCCAAAATAAAGCCTAACAACATGGGTGCCATGGGAAAATTAAGTAACTTTAAGCCAACGGCCAAGAGCGTGATAAATACCATAATCTGAATATCAAAGGTGTTAAAACTCACCAAATAGACACCAATAATAGAGAAGAAAATGATCAGCGGATTCAATATTTGCGGCGGTATTGCGAGCAAACGAGAAATATAAGGAATTAGTGGTAAGTTCAATACCAGCAACACCAAATTACCAAAGTACATAGAGATAATCACCGACCAAAATACGTCAGGATGATCTAAGTACAACCGAGGGCCTGGCTGAATACCATAAGCAATCAACGCACCTAACATGATGGCCGTGGTACCGGATCCCGGTATGCCTAATGTGAGTAGCGGCACAAAAGACCCAGTAGAGGCCGCATTGTTGGCCGATTCTGGTGCCGCCAAACCACGCAACGCGCCTTTGCCAAACATTTTACGCAGCCTTGGTGGCGCTATATTTCGCTCCAAACCATAGGCTAAAAAGGAGGCAATGGTTGCCCCTGCTCCGGGCAACACTCCAACAACAAAGCCAAACACTGATGAGCGGGCTATGGTGGGAGCCACTTCTTTCACCTCGTCACGAGACAGCTTCATGCTACTTAAAGCGACGGGTTGCATGGCCTGCTCTGAGCCGTGCATTTGGCCACGCATGATGGTCATCATCACTTCGGCTAAAGCAAAAGTGGCCATGGCTAACAGCAAGAAGCTCACACCATCCACAAGATCAAGTGCGCCAAAGGTATAGCGCGGTGCACCGGTAATGACGTCGTTACCGACGGTTGCGATCATGAGACCAAATACGGTCATCATCATGGCTTTAATGACTTGTCCTTTGCCAGAGAACGCCGCCACCGATGTAAGCCCAAGTAACATTAGGGCAAAATAGTCAGCCGACTGAAAGCTCAAGGAAACACTAGCCAGCGCCGGCGCTGTAAATATGAGAATAATGGCGCCTATAGTGCCACCGGTAAAAGAAGCATAGGCGGCTAAAGCCAAAGCCTTACCGGCCTGATTTTTTTGTGCCAAGGGGTAACCATCAAAAGTGGTTACCAACGTACTAGCACAACCCGGCGCATTAATGAGAATGGATGACGTTGAGCCGCCAAAAACGGCACCATAATAAACCCCGGCCATAAGGATAATGCCGGATGATGGATCCAAGGTATAAGTAATAGGAATCATCAATGCGACGGCAGAAATAGGCCCAAGACCCGGTAACATGCCAATAAAGGTACCCGCAAAACAACCCACAACTACCATCAATAAGTTAAACGGCATTAATGCCGTAGCTAATCCTGAAAACATGCCATCTAACATGTCAGCCTCCTACCAATACAAAATTCGTGCGGGTGCAATATACACCTCCAGCACTTCGGTTAATAACAACCAAAAAATCAGCGCAAAAGGCACCGACGCTAGCACTAACATTTTTAATCTGCGTTCACCCAACAGCCAATAACTGGCTATTAAAAACAGACTCGTTGTCGCCGGAAACCCAAGCCAAGGCAGACTCAGGGAAAACAACAACGTCAAAGCCAATAAACCTAACATGAGGCTTACATTGGCACGGGACAAAGGTGTTTCTTGTGTGCTTGGCGTTGCTTTCGATACAATCAACAATAATGCTAGAAAAGATCCCAATCCAGCCAACCAGTAGGGTAAGGTTTGTGCGTGGAATGGTTCAAATTTATCACCTGGGAGCAAGGGTATATCGGCTGCGTAATAGCCGTAGCTCAAGGATAAAAGTAAAAATAGAACACCGCCAAAACGGTCTTTAGTGAGGCTAATCATTAGCTGCTCCGCTCTTGCAAAAAAAACGTCTTGTATGTGAGCTGTCTGTAGGACAATTCCAACACAAGACGTTAGTACACGCTTAGATGTTTATAGGAAACCCAGCTCGCGCATTAAGTTACCCACCACTTCTTCTTGCTGCTCTAAGAAAGTGACAAACTCAGCACGAGGCTTGAAAATTTCAGTCCAGCCGTTACGAGCTCGTACTTTTTCCCAAGCTTCAGTCTTATACATTTCAGCTAAGGTTTGAGCGTACTCATCAGCTTCTGCGTCGCTTAGGCTTGGAGCGCCAAAGAACCCACGCCAATTAACAAAGCTTGCGTCATAACCCTGCTCTTGTAAGGTTTGTACCTCAGGAGCAGCATCAGAACGCTGATCACCGGTCATCACTAGAATGCGCACTTCACCTGCCGCTGCCAGCGCTAACGCTTCACTAAAACCGGTTGAAAGAAGGCCCGCTTCACCCGATAGCAAACCCGCCATGGCTTTACCACCACCGTCAAACGCTAAATATTTCACTTTGTTAGGGTTAGCACCAGCAGCCTTAAAGGCCATGGCCGCTACCAGATGATCCATGCTGCCACGAGCCGAACCACCAGCGATGATCACTGACTTAGGGTTGGCCTTATAGTCTGCAACTACATCACCAAAAGTCTGGTAGTTAGAATCAGATCGCACTACAAACGCACCAAAGTCACCTATGGTTGCTGCAATAGGGGTTAGATCACGGAAGGATTGTGGAAACACCTTAGACAATGAGCGAATGACTATAGGTGTGGAGTTCACCATCAAAGTGCCATGGGCTTGGTCTGCTGTTTCAATAAGATGGGCAATGGCTTTGCCACCGCCGCCGCCGGACATGTTTTGGTAAGAGGCACTATCGATCAGGCCTGCATTGGTTAACGCTTCGCCTGTACCACGAGCTGTACCGTCCCAACCGCCGCCTGCGCCACCAGGAATCAAAAAGTGAATACTGTCTACATCGGCGTATGCAGCGCCAGCACCTAGCATGCCGCTCATCAGAGCAGCGGTAAGTAGCATGCGTTGTTTAGTTTTAAATTGCTTTAACATAATAAGTCCTCGGTTAGTTTTATTGTTGTGCCTGAGCAGCATAAAACGCCATTAATGAGGAGGATAGTTTTAGAAAGTAAACACTTTAAAACACTTAAAATATATTTTGGCCATAAAGTTTACGGGCTAAAACCTGCAATGTTCAGTAGTATGTAAACCATGAAAATAACATTAAAAACCATGAAACTACCGTTTCGCAAGCTCAAACTAAAAAGTCGAATGATGTTTATTTTGGGTTTAATGGCGCTATTACAGACCAGCATGTTGGGATTATTTGCTTTGCAGTACCTCAATCAATCTCTGAATGACGAAATTGGTGTGCGCGCGCTGCACGTGGCAAAAACCATTGCCGCCATGCCAGAAGTAGCTAATGCAGTAAAACGTAGCGACACAAATTACCTACAGCCTCTAAGTTTAACCTTGGCACAAGAGATCCATGCTCGTTTTGTAGTGATCGGCGATGCAGCAGGCCTACGCTTGGCTCACCCTAATACCGCGAAGCTGGGCGCATCCATGATGGATGACGACAACGACGAAATCAGCCCCACCCTAAGCCAAGGCCGAGCAGTTATTTCTAAGGCGGAAGGCAGCTTAGGCTGGTCTATGCGCGCACGGGCCCCTGTTTTCGACCCCTTAGGTGAGAAAATTATCGGGTTAGTTTCGGTAGGTTATCTGCTGGACAGCATTGAAACGGTTATAGACAGCTACCGAGCGACATTACTATGGGTTATTTTGGCGGCTTTTTTCATTAGTTTGTTAACCGCATTATGGTTTGCTAATCATTTTAAAAAAGCCATTTTCGGCCTAGAACCAGAGCAGATAGGTCAACTCTATCAAGAACGTATCGCCACCTTAGAGTCGGTTAGAGAAGGCATTATCGCAGTCAATGCCGAGGGCCAAATCACTACCATCAACAAAGCCGCCGTACAGTTTTTAGAGTTGGAGGATCAGGTACAGTGGCAAGGGCAAAATATTAGCACGGTAATGCCGGAAAGCCCCATGTTAGACAATCGTTCCCATAGCGCCGAGTTTGAAAAAGAGGTGTGGTTTAAGCAAAAACCCTACATAGTGAACCGTTTGCCCTTGCGTAACGAAAGCGTCATTATTGGTTTAGTGGCCAGTTTTCGGCCTAAAGACGAACTAGACTTGGTCAGCCAACAACTCAGCCGTGTACAGCAATATGCTGACAGCTTACGTAGCCAAGCCCATGAATACACCAACAAATTACACACTATTGCGGGCCTCATTCAAATCGGCGCATCAGATCAAGCGCTTGCCCTCATTGGCCAAGAAAACCAAGCCCACCGCGCACTCATTAAGCTACTTATGAGCACCGTGTCAGATGCCATTTTAGCAGGCTGTTTGCTAGGAAAATTTAACCGTGCAAAAGAGATTGGCCTCACCTTAAACATTGACCCCGACAGCCACATGAATGACTTACCTGCACACCTGCCCAGAGATCAACTGGCAAGCATGATTGGCAATATTATCGACAACGCCTTTGATGCCTGTTTAGCGGAAGGTGCCCATGGTACTCAAATCAACCTAACCATGACCGACTTTGGTACCGACATTTTGTTTGAAGTGGAAGATCAGGGAGCTGGTGTTGACCCAAGCCAACGTGAGCTGATTTTCACCAAAGGTTATAGCAGCAAAAGCGGCGGCGACCATGGCATAGGCTTACATTTGGTACAAAAACTGGCCAGACGTTTTGGTGGTTATGTGACTATGGAACCTGTCACGTTAGGTGGCAGCCGCTTTACCATTAGCCTACCCAAACAGACCCCACGCTTATGATGCACAATGATACTATCCGTGTAGTCATTGCCGAAGATGACCCACAAAATGCCCTTATCCAACAGACCTATTTAGAACGGTTAGAAGATTTTGAGCTAGTGGGGATTGCCCACAGTATAGAAGACGCACAAGAGCTGGTGTCTATACTGATGCCCGACCTACTGCTGTTAGACGTGTATTTTCCTGCCGGCAACGGCATGCAACTGTTGCACCAGTTGCGTGCTAATAATAGCCATACCGATGTGATATTGATCACTGCAGCTAAGGAGGTGGATGTACTAAAATCCGCATTACATGGTGGTGTATTTGATTATATTTTAAAACCTTTAGTATTCGAGCGGCTCAAAGTGAGCCTAAACAACTACCAGCAACACCACGCACGACTCAACACAGTGGCTGCAATAGGGCAAACCGACTTAGATGAACTGATGCCTCGCCTCGCTCAAGCAACTGCCTCTATCAATGCACGGCTGCCAAAAGGCGTTGATGAACTCACTTTGAACAAAGTACTTGATGTCATTTCACAGCAATCGCAAGCATTGAGCGCCGAACAAATTGGTAACGACATTGGTGCCAGCCGCACCACTGCAAGACGCTACTTAGAATACTTAGTTGGGATCAATAAAATAAAGGTGCAAATTCACTACGGCAGCGTGGGTCGTCCCGAGCGACTGTATGCGGCTATTTAGCGCAGCAACATAGAAACTTCTATCGAAACACAGCCTTATAACCATTTAGTATATGGTTATAACTATATTTGCATTTACTAATAAGCCGGCGTACAATGGCCCAAGTTAATTAAATTTTCCACTTGGAGGCACCATGACGCAAGCCAAACAGACACCACCAGCGATTACTGCATTTTTTGATGAAGCCACTTTCACTGTAACCTATATCGTTGCAGATCCAGCCACTAAACAATGTGCAGTGATCGATTCCGTTTTGGATTACGACGCTAACATGGGCCGCACGCGCACAGACTCTGCGGACCAAGTGATCGCTAGTATTAAAGCACAAGGCCTAACCGTTGCTTGGTTATTAGAAACCCATGTACATGCTGACCACCTCTCAGGTGCTCCATATATTCAATGCCAATTAGGCGGCAAGATCGCTATTGGTGATCAAATTAGTCAAGTTCAAGACATTTTTGGCAACTTATTTAATGCTGAAGATGGTTTTGCCCGTAACGGCAGCCAGTTTGATCACTTGTTAGCACCCAACGAAGAATTAAACATTGGCAACATGACCATGAAGGCACTGCACACACCAGGCCACACACCCGCCTGTATGAGCTTTGTGATTGCAGACGCCTGCTTTGTTGGTGATACCTTATTCATGCCAGACTACGGCACCGCTCGTTGTGACTTCCCTGGTGGTGATGCGACTACACTGTTTGAGTCAATGGAAACCATTCTAAGTTTACCTGACGACACCCGGTTATTCATGTGCCACGATTATGCCCCCGGTGGCCGCGAATACCTTTGGGAAAGTACCGTTGCAGCGTCTAAAGCCAGCAACATTCACTTAGCGGGAAAAACCAAAGCCGAATTTATTGATATGCGCACCACTCGAGACGCTCAACTAAGTGCGCCACGCTTGCTTTTACCTTCTGTGCAAGTGAATATGCGTGCAGGCCATATGCCACCGGCAGAAGACAACGGCATTGCTTATATTAAAATCCCTGTTAATCAAATCGGCGCTTAATAACTGTGACTAAAGCTTTTTGGAATCCGCTTACAAAACTACCGGCATTAGTATGGCTTAAAACTTACGATGCACGTTCGTTACAAGCCGACGCGATGGCGGCATTAATTGTTACCATAATGCTTATTCCTCAGAGTTTGGCCTATGCCATGTTGGCTGGGTTGCCTCCCGCTACTGGACTATACGCCAGTATCTTGCCATTGTTAGCTTATGCTCTGTTTGGCTCTAGCCGCACCTTAGCGGTGGGCCCAGTCGCAGTTATTTCCTTGTTATCCGCTAACGCTGTAGGTTTAGCCCATATCAATAGTGGTTTAGACGTACTGACGCTGTCCATGACCTTAGCCTTGTTATCGGGCATCTTAATGTTGTTTATGGGGTTATTTAAGCTTGGTTTTATCGCCAATTTACTGGGCCGCCCCGTAGTCACAGGTTTTATCACCGCCGCCGGCATTCTTATTGCCCTAGGCCAGTTCAAACACATTTTGGGTATCCCCTTAGGGGGGCATAACCTGCCCGAACTGATTAACGGCCTTCAGCAATATGGCACCGACACGCATTTGCTCACGGTGGTTGTGGGTGTGACCAGCGTGGCTTTTTTATGGTGGGCACGCGCTCCGTTAACTCGTTTTCTGTGTCGTTTTATGAGCAAAACTGCGGCCTCGGCCTTAAGCAAGCTGGCCCCCGTTAGCGCGGTGATCATGTCTATTTTATTAGTTTCAAACTTAGGTTTAGATCAGCAAGGCGTTAAAGTGGTTGGGGATATTCCCTCTGGCTTACCAACCTTGGCTTGGCCAGAGCTCAGCTGGTTACTGGTTTCAACACTCATGCCCTCCGCCATCATGATTAGTCTTATCGGTTATGTCGAATCCATCTCTGTGGCGCAAACCTTAGCTAATAAGCGCCGCCAGCAGATAGACCCTAACCACGAGTTATTAGGTTTAGGTGCAGCTAACGTCGCTTCTGCGGCATCCGGTGGCTTTGCGGTAACCGGTGGATTTTCTCGCTCGGTAGTTAACTTTGATGCCGGGGCACAAACGCCAATGGCAGGTGTATTCACCGCAGTTGGCATTGCCCTAGCCAGCCTTTACCTTACGCCCTACTTAGCGCTCTTACCTAAAGCTGTGCTAGGCGCCACCATATTTGTGGCCGTGCTCACACTAATCGAACCCCACGAAATTAAGTTTACTTGGAAGTACAGCAAACATGACTTTGCCGCCATGATGATTACCATTGCGATGGTGCTTGGTGTCGGTGTAGAGGCTGGCGTAATGGCCGGCGTGGCGGCTACCATTTCATTGATGCTTTGGCGTACCAGCCGACCTCACACGGCCATTGTCGGCCCGATTGCGGGTAGTGAACACTTTCGCAATATCGACCGCCACGAGGTTGAACAATGTGAGCAAGTGATTGCTCTGCGTATCGATGAGAGTTTGTTTTTTGGCAACGTCCGTTATTTAGACAATCAGCTCAATGAGCTATTAGCAAAAAATCCGTGTATCGAACACCTGATCCTTATGGCGTCTGGCATTAATCACATTGACTCCAGTGCCGTAGAGAGCTTATTGGAATTCAATCAGCGCCTCAAAGACAAAGGCGTTAACATGCACTTATCAGAAGTTAAAGGCCCTGTATTAGATCGCTTACAACGGGTTGGGTTTTCTGAACAGTTAACCGGCAGCATTTACCTTAGCCAACATCAAGCGTGGCAAAATCTTACGTGATAAAGTGCGTGCTCCACATTTAGCTTTACAAGCTCGGAGCACGCCATGCGATTAAGCCAACAAAACTGTGAAGCCTGCCGCGCAGGCGCACCCAAGGTGTCTAACCAAGACGCTGTGGTTTTAATGGCTCAAATACCTCATTGGGCATTGGTTGAAAACAACCGCATTATGCAGTTGCAACGGGTTTATAGTTTTAAAAACTTCAAACTGGCCCTCGCCTTTAGCAACCAGGTAGGCGACTTAGCAGAAGCAGTGTTTCACCACCCCAGCATTTTAACTGAATGGGGTAAAGTAACCGTTACTTGGTGGACCCACACCATTCATGGTTTACACCATAATGACTTTATTATGGCGGCCAAAACAGATACATTACTAGGTTAATACGCCACCTACACAGCACTACCCCCGTCCATGACCTACGAACTTTTTTTTGCCATTTGCCTGTTTGCCCTTGTTACCACGGGTACGCCTGGGCCCAATAACATCATGCTCACAAGCTCAGGCGCCAACTTTGGTTATCGTAAAACCATCCCGCATATGGCTGGTGTTACCTTAGGTCTCAACAGTTTGCACTTGTTAATGGGCTTAGGTTTAGGTGCGCTGTTTATGCAATTGCCTATGCTGCAAAATATCCTCAAGGTGTTAGGTAGTGCATATTTGTTGTGGTTAGCTTGGAAAATGCTCGGTAATTCGGTTGCAACGGCCACCAATACGCCCACACCACTGACAATGTTACAAGCCGCCACTTTTCAATACGTTAACCCTAAAGCTTGGGTTATGTCCATTGGCGCAAATGTGAGTTTCAGCCTAGAGGGTGAATTATATTCGGCGTCGGTGATCGCTATTATTGGCGCTTATTTATTAGTTGGCCCTTGCACTAATACTTGCTGGGTGATCTTTGGCAAGGCCATTGGCCGTTATCTGTCTTCGCCGCAACAGCTAAAGGTATTCAATATTATTATGGCTGCCTTAACGGCGAGTTGCGTGTGGTTTATTTGGTTATAAATTGTTCGGCCTAGGCCTTATACCCAGGAGACCACCTAGCTGCGCTGCCAGTTCACTGTAGCACTAGACTCTGACCCTCTTAAAAAAAGCACTTAGATGGTTGGTTTGTGAGCTAGAATACATACTATTGTTGCCAAGGACACCACGGCCCGCCATGTTTAAGTTTTTCGAAAACCTAGTTAACCCCTACCCTCGGCAAGCACCTGCCCAACCACCCAATAACGTGTGGAATTTCTGCCTGCATTACTGTGATGGCATGAAACGCTACATGCTGATTTTGGCCTTGAGTGCAGGTGCTTTTGCGGCTATGGAAATAGTGTTGTTTGGCTTTGTCGCCCAGTTGGTTGACTGGTTGGCAGTGCAAAACAAACAGACGTTTTTGGCAGACCAAGCGGTAACCCTATGGACCATGAGCGGTTTGTTGTTAATCGGCATGCCTATTATCATTTTGATCAACAACCTCATGCGCCACCAAACCCTAATACCTAACCTTACCCAACGCGTACGGTGGATGGCCCATGGCTATTTACTGCGTCAAAGCATGGAGTTCTATCAGGATGACTTTGCAGGCCGTATTGCAGCTAAGGTAATGCAAGGTGCGTTGGCGGTCAGGCAAATTGTGAGCAAACTCTGCGACACCTTTTTTTATGTGCTAGTGGGTGTCATTTCTATGCTGCTATTATTGACCTTTGCCGACTGGCGCATGGCCATGCCTTTAGTGGCTTGGATCGTTGCCTTTTCTATTGCCTTGTATTATTTTCTGCCCCGCTTACGAAACGTGTCAGAAGACCAAGCCAATAAACGGGCCATCATGACTGGCCGCGTGGTGGACAGTTACACCAACATTACCACCGTCAAGCTGTTTGCTCACACCCAAAGTGAAGCCCGCTATGCCAAGTCTTCTATGGACCTGTTCTTACGCAACGTATTTCAAATGATGAGGCTTAGCACGGGGATGGATTTAACCATCACCCTCATCAACAATATGCTCATCTTTTCTACCGCAACCTTAAATATATACCTGTGGCTCAATGGTGACGTGAGTTTGGGTATGGTCGCCGTAAGCCTGGCCTTAGCCATGCGTTTGCAGAGTTTTTCTGATTGGTTAATGTGGGAAATTCATGATTTCTTTGAAAGCATAGGCACCGTGATAGACGCCATGAATACCATTTCACAACCACAACAAGTCGTCGACCATCAGCCCGTTAATATGCAGGTCAGTCAGGGCCAAATCGACTTTAATAACATTGATTTTCGCTATGGCAAGCAAGAGGGCGTCATTGAATCGTTAAGCCTGTCTATTAAAGCCGGTGAAAAAGTAGGCATTGTCGGCCGCTCTGGTGCAGGTAAATCCACCTTGGTTAACCTTCTTATGCGGTTTTACGATTTAGAAAACGGAAACATTTGTATAGACGGTCAAGACATTTCCCAAGTGAGCCAAGACAGCTTACGCGCGGTTATTGGCATGGTGACGCAAGACACATCCCTACTGCATCGCTCCGTGCGTGAAAACATTGTATACGGCAAACCCGATGCCACCGACGCTGAGCTTCTGGACGCCTGTAAAAAAGCCGAAGCTGATGTATTTATAGAAACCTTGCAAGACCCTAAAGGCAACAAAGGCTATATGGCCCAAGTGGGCGAACGCGGGGTAAAACTTTCGGGTGGCCAACGTCAACGGATTGCTATTGCCCGCGTATTACTTAAAAACGCACCTATTTTGGTGTTAGACGAAGCCACCTCAGCCCTAGACTCAGAGGTAGAAGCTGCCATTCAAGCGAGTTTAAACCGTCTGATGGAAGGCAAAACTGTAATTGCTATTGCCCATCGTTTATCCACCATAGCGGCTATGGATCGTTTAGTCATCATTGACGAAGGTCGCATCATCGAACAAGGCAGCCATCAGGAGTTGCTGCTCCAAGATGGAATCTACGCTAAGCTATGGCAGCACCAAACCGGTGGTTTTATTGGTTTGGATTAAAAGATGATGAATCAATAGTGGTCTTCCTCAGTCGCCTCATCGGGGTCTGGAATCGCTAACTCTGGGCCCGCTATCGGTGCTTGGGTCCATTCGTCAATGTCATCTAGCTGTTCTAATTCATCTTCCTCTAAAGCCACCGCATAGTCTTCTGCGTCAGGTGCAGTAAAGGCGGCGATCGGTGTACCAATGACACCAGCGGCCAATATGGGCGACTGTTCTTCCACGTCTTCGGCGGTCACTTCACGATAGCGCATGCTATTAAGCACGGCTAAGGCAATGGCCACAAAGGCCAGCGCAATACCAAGAAAATACACATCAGGGCCAAAAATGGACATGGTAAAGGCCACCAAAATAGGCCCTATACTCAAACCAATGCCTGCCGCCATTACCATGGCTCCACTGGCCGATACAATTTGCTCTGGCGTTAAGCGGTCGCTGGCGTAGGCGATGCATAAAGAATACATGGGCATTACCGAGCCCCCTACTATAACGATCAGGGGAATATAGCTATTGCTGGTGGTGTCCCATACGGCTGCCAACAAACATAGGCCTACAGCAACCACCGCGTTTAGCAGCATTACACCACGACGGCCATACTTGTCTGATAACCGGCCAATGGGCCATTGCAACAAAAACCCACCCCACAAAAACGAGGCCATAAACAGCGCCACAAGGCTATTATCAAAGCCCTTTTGTAGACCATAAACGGCGCCTAAACCAAACACAGTGCCATGGGCAGCACCGGTTAAGGCGTTACTGATCACAGCCAAGGGTGACGCCCTATACAGGGAGATGATTGACATGCTTTCACTCTGATCAAATGCAGGCGCAGGACGCGCAGTGAGTAAGATAGGCACCAAAGCAAAGGAGATAACAACAGAGATCAGAATAAATAACTCTGTGCTGGCAGGGTCTGCCACGTTCAATAAGAACTGGCCGCTACCCATACCCAAGGTCACTACAACCATATAGGCAGACAATATCGCACCACGGTTTTCGTTACTGGCGCGGTCGTTAAGCCAGCTTTCTGTAACCACAAACAAACCAGAAAAGCAGATACCCGTAGTTAGGCGCATGGCGCTCCAAGTATACGGGTTGATATAAATACTATGTAGCAAAATAGCAATGGAGGCGGTAGAGGCCAGAGCAGCAAACACTCGAATGTGGCCTACTCGAGCCACTAATTTTGGCGTGATAATACTGCCAACCAACATGCCCGAAAAATAGAATGACATCACCACACCAGTGGTAAATACTTCAAACCCTTCTAGGCTTGCACGCACACCTAATAGGGTGCCTTGAAGGCCATTGCCCACCATGATCAAACCGATGCCTAATAACAAGGCCCAGCTGGCTTTAACTTCTTGCAACATGGCGCGTGCCTCCACCATAAGTGCTTAACTTAAGGCCGCCACGATACTGTTTTTTTTGCTCGGTGGATAGGGCCAAAAGGCGTTTTATTTATGGCTTATTTAACCTAAATAAGCCTTGCGCACTTGATTCGCAATAATCGTTAAACCGGCAGCAATACGTTCGGGCGATTGGGCCGCGTAGTTAATACGGATACACTCATGCTGGTGTTGCCAGTGGTCGTTAATACCGACAAAAAAGTGATGCCCAGAAACCACGACAACACCCTGCTCTTTTAACCGCTCATAAAGTTCTTGGCTAGTAATTGGCATGTCTTTAAACCATAGCCAAAGGAACATAGCACCTTCAGGCTTGTGCATGGCATAAGGCACATTGGGGTCCATCACTTCATGTAAAGTTTTTTGGGCAAACGCTAATTGTGCTTCGTAGGCTGGTCGCACTATCTGTTGGCTGAGATCAATTATTTCGCCGGAGGCAATCAGATCGGTGGTTAAAGCCGCCCCAAAACTACCGCTAGCTAAGTTAATAATGGCATTGATGCCAGACATGGTTTGAATGGTTTCTTCATTGGCCACCACAATGCCGGTGCGAGCGCCGGGCAATCCAAACTTGGACAAACTCAAACACACAATGGTGTTGTCATTCCAAAACGGCGTGACTGGGGTATAGATGAGCCCTGGAAACGGTATGCCGTAAGCACCGTCTATAATAAGCGGCACCTTATTGGCCTTGGCTAAGGCATCGAGTTGCTCCACTTCGTCGTCGGTGATGACATTACCCGTGGGGTTAGTTGGACGAGACACACAGATAGCACCGGTATTTGGCCCCACGTGTAGGTCGTCAAATTTTACCCGATATTTAAACTGACGTTGCGCCAATTGTTCAATGTTGGGGTGGGCTGCAGTGAACAAACTTGGGCCAATACCGGCGTCGGCATAGCCAAGGTATTCGGGTGCCATGGGCAGCTGAATTTGTTTATGGGAGCCATCATCAAACTCACCAGCGAGCATATTAAACAACATAAAAAAGGCCGATTGACTGCCATTGGTGAGGGCAATATTTTTGCGCGTCACCGGCCAACCGAGCTTTTTGCTGAATAAGCTTACAAGGGCATCAATTAGGCCCGAATTGCCCTGCGCCGAGTCATAACTACCCAATAAACTGCGTACCGCGACTGAATCATTAGATAATTTTTGCAGGCGTTGCTGCATGATAACGTCTATTTCTGGGACATTAGCAGGATTTCCGCCGCCCATCATAATCATGTCGCGGCCACTAGAAAGGGCATTGGTGATGTCCTCCATAAGCACTGTAATGCCTGCATCACCGCTAAACTTTTGACCAAAGGTAGATAAATTCAAACCATTATTCCAACTAAACTGAGGTTAAAACCAACCCGTGGATCACACGGATTAGTGGCGTCTCCTTGAGCTAGCCAATTGTGTCGACTGCCCAAACCAATCAGCATATTACAGGTATTTTTGCCAAAATTCTGCTTTACCCGCGCCCTCGGTCAATTCGTAGGCTTTAAAGCCAAATTTGTTATACGAGGCTTTGGCTATGGTGTTATTGCCGAGTACTTCTAGAGTCACTTTGCAGGCGTTGCCTTGCCGAGCATGGTCTTCTACAGCCTTTAACAATGCGGTACTGACACCCATACCACGGAATTTTTTTTGTACACCAAGGTCGTGGATGTTCACCAACGGTTGCGCCGCAAACGTGGAGTAGCCCCACAGGCAATTAGTCATACCGGCACATTCATCCCCTACCCACGCCAACAAACTAAAATTTTGCTGTTGCTGGGGTAAGTCAGTCAATAAGCGTTGCTTTACCTCTTCAGGCAGTGCCTGACCGCCGCCCATGTCATCAAGGGCATATTCACCCAACTGAGCTAGCAACATAGCCATTTGTTGCGGGTTTTGATAATCAACTAACCTAGTCGAAATGGTTTTTACTGTTGTCATAAGTGCGTCCTAATCAGGGTTATAGGGTTGAGATACCCTTTCTTATATAACTAAATAGAATAACGTTTAAGTTTTTTATTACTTTTTATTTTAAAAAAGTAATGGCATACTGCCCGCAACCTATGGGACCAATCTGTAAATTGCCATGGGGCCAGACAATATAACCGGAAGCAACATGCCATGAGTAACCTCTCTAAAGCTCGTCTAAGCCATCTCAAACAATTAGAAGCCGAAAGCATTCACATCATGCGTGAAGTTGTGGCCGAGTTCAATAATCCGGTGATGCTTTATTCCATTGGCAAAGACTCATCGGTGATGCTGCATTTAGCCAAAAAAGCCTTCTACCCTGCACCGCCGCCGTTCAAATTGCTGCACGTAGACACAACGTGGAAGTTTAAAGAGATGATTGAGTTTCGTGAAAAGGCGGTAGCAGAATCCGGCATGGAGCTCATTACTCACATTAACCCAGACGGTTTAGCCATGGACATCAGCCCGTTTACTCACGGCTCTAAAATCCATACTGACGTGATGAAAACCCAAGGCCTAAAACAAGCCCTAGACCATTACGGTTTTGACGCCGCTTTTGGCGGCGCTCGTCGCGACGAAGAAGGCTCTCGAGCCAAAGAACGTATATTCTCCTTCCGCTCCAAAGAACACCGTTGGGACCCTAAAAATCAACGCCCAGAATTATGGAACCTGTTTAATACACGCATTAACAAAGGCGAGAGCATTCGTGTATTCCCTATTTCAAACTGGACCGAACTGGACGTGTGGCAATACATCTACATGGAACAAATTGACATTGTGCCTTTGTATTTTGCCGCCCAACGTCCTGTTGTTAAGCGCGACGGTATAGACATTATGGTGGATGACGAGCGTATGCCTATTGCCACCAATGAAACCATAGAAGAAAAATCGGTCCGCTTTAGAACCCTTGGCTGTTACCCGCTGACCGGGGCAGTTGAATCTACCGCCAACACCTTGCCAGAAATCATTCAAGAAATGCTGCTGGCCAAAACCTCAGAACGCCAAGGTCGCCTGATTGATGCCGACCAAGCTGGATCCATGGAACTTAAAAAAGCGGAGGGCTATTTCTAATGAGCCATCAAAGCCAACTTATTGAACAAGACATTTATAGCTACTTACAGCAGCACGAGCACAAAAGTCTATTACGGCTACTCACCTGTGGCAGCGTGGACGACGGCAAATCTACCCTTATTGGGCGCCTACTACACGACAGTAAATTGGTGTATGAAGACCAGTTAGCCGCCGTAAAGCACGCCTCAGCCACTAGTCAAGGCAACCAAGACAGCGGTGAGCTAGACTTAGCCCTGTTGGTAGACGGGCTGCAAGCCGAACGTGAGCAAGGCATCACCATTGATGTGGCTTATCGTTATTTTTCTACCAGCAAACGTAAGTTTATCATTGCCGATACACCTGGGCACGAACAATACACACGCAACATGGCTACAGGAGCCTCTAATTGTGACCTAGCCATTATTCTAGTAGATGCGCGCAAAGGTTTACTCACGCAAACACGCCGCCACAGCTTTATTGTGTCTTTGTTAGGCATTAAACACGTAGTGGTGGCCGTCAACAAGATGGACTTGATGGATTATGATGAAGGGGTATTCGAGCAAATTCAGCAAGACTATAAAACCTTTGCCAAAAAGTTAGACTTACCTAACATCCACTTTGTACCCGTGTCGGCCCTTACCGGCGACAACGTAGTGGATGAAAGCATCCACATGCCATGGCATCAAGGCCCATCGTTATTACACCTACTGGAAGATTTAGACACCGAAACCGATCTTACCCAAGGCGATTGGCAGTTACCTGTGCAATACGTTAACCGGCCTAATGCCGGTTTTCGTGGCTACTGTGGCACTATCTCCTCTGGCAGCGTAAAACCAGGCGATGAAGTACGCGTATTACCCTCGGGCCAAACCAGCACCATTGCCAGCCTTATCACCGCCGACGGCGATTTATCGCAAGCCTTTGCACCCATGGCGATCACCGTTACCCTAACCAACGAAATCGACATTTCCCGTGGCGACACCTTGGTGCACGCCAGTAATGCTCAACACACGGTAAGTAGCCAGAACTTAACTGCCAACTTAGTTTGGATGGATCAACAACCGCTACGCTTAAGCCGTGACTACGAGCTCAAGCTAGGCAGTAAACGAATTAACGCACGGATCAAACAAATTCATCACCAAATTAACGTTAACAATTTGGAAAAAGGCCCTGCCTCCACCCTAGAACTTAATGAAATTGGGTTAGTAGAGCTACATTTAGACGCCCCAATCCCGGCGTCTGAATTCAACAACAGCAAAGGCTTAGGCACGTTTATTTTGATTGATAAAATCAGCCACGCTACGGCTGGTGCTGGCATGATTTCTGAACTAAGCGTGGCTTCTACCAGTGCTGCCAACGATGACGTAAAGGCCTTAAATCTTACAAAAGCGAACCAACAGCTCGCCACAAATAGTGCTCAAGAAGTGGTTCAATGGGCACTCGAGTTAGGCGGAAAAATGCTAGTCACCACCAATTTTGGGCCTCAAGAGGCGGTGTTGTTACACATGGTGAATCGAGTTTCCCCAAGCACCCAAGTACTGTGGATAGATTCTGGCTACAACATGCCCCAAACCTACGCCTTTGCAGAGCAAGTGATTAGCCAGCTAGACTTAAACTTAGTGGTGTATACACCCACGGTGAGTGCAGCAAGGCGAGATGCCGTTATGGGGGGCATTCCTACTATCAACGACCCAGCCCATACTGAATTTACTCAGCAGTTCAAGCTAGAGCCCTTTAAACGCGCCATGAGCGAACTTGCACCCGACGTATGGCTTACAGCCCTGCGCCGTGAACAAAGCCTGCTACGTCAGCAAATGGACACCGTAGCCCATGGCCCTAATGGCATGATTAAGGTATCGCCGCTATTGGATTGGAGCTTCGAAGATATGCAGGCTTATTTGTCCCTACACGGATTGCCAGACGAGACACGCTACTTCGACCCTACCAAAGCCGAAGCCGGGCGTGAATGTGGCTTGCATACGTTAGCTGCGGATTAGATCAACGGCGCTGGGGTGGCTGGCACCACCCCAGTTCATTGAATGGGCTTTTTAAACAGCAGGTCTTGGGCTGCAACAAGGGCGCCAAGGGTAATAAGCAAGCTGGCCATATGGTGTCTTCCAACATTATGTGAGCAATCGTTGCTAATAGGGGTGTCGCCAAACAAAATCCAGTCACTAGATCGGTGGGAACATTTGAAAATTTTCAAGACAACACAGAATAGCTCGACCAAATGAGTGCACAGGCCAATGCCATGGAGTACCCATAGGCATACTGCGGTTTAAAACTAACAATATCCCCTTTAGTCACAATTAGCACTGCCCCCGCAAGCCCTAACATAGCCCCTAATATATAATGGGCCCGAAGCTGCTCACCTGGCAGTAAGGCAGAAAATAAAACGATCAACAGTGGCTACAAAAAATCGATTAAACTGGCCTCTACTGGAGGCGCATTACGTAACGCCGTAAAGCATGCAAAATGGTAGCCAAACAGCCCGCCAACTCCCAATAGCCAGATATACAATGGTTGCCTTAAAACCGTTACTCGTGAAGGATTAATGCACCACCTGATCAACCCTATGGAACCACAAATAGCAAAGGTAATAGCGGCCAATTCAAACGGCGGTACCGTGCCACTGGCAGTGGTCAAAAAGGCTAAAAAAGCCCATAGCAATATGGCAATAAAACCCACAAGAGTCGCTGTACTGCGTGTCACTTTGTAGTTTCTCCATGAGCTAGATAATCGAAACATAAAAACAACGAGACTGGTGGCGAAGACTACTTAACCGCCGGCACCCAACGTTGAGTGCTCAAGGGTAAACTCTTCACCGTAGCTGCACGCACATGGTTCCAAAATGCAGACAGCAACAACAAAGCACTACCAACAAATACTCCTGTTAATTTCAATGCTGCCAAACGTGCCTACGAGGCTACCAAGTGCATAAATCACATAAGCCAACGAAGACACCATGAAGGCACAACGGTCGATAACGATAAAAACATCGCTGAATCCGACAATGAGTCGGAAGTTTTCTTCTTCTACCTGTGAGGTTTTACTGTGCGTTGTTAGCTTTTGTGTTTCACCTTCAGGCAAACACCACACGGCCAGTTCGTTGCCGCTGGATTCGGTAAAGTGAAATCGCTGGCCTCCAGGGAAATCGAAAATACCTTGGAGAATGATCCCGCCTGCAGCTTCCACCTTCGCCTGCGTGGCTTCTAAGTCTTCACTCAGCAGCACCAGTAGTGCTGCACCCTCTTTTGCTGTAGAACAGGCATCGGAGGTATAAAAGCCACCGTCTAAACCTTGGCTAGAAAAGGTGCAATAATCTGGGCCCTAATCTTCAAACATCCAGTAAAAGGCTTGCGACAAGAAGGCTTTGGTGGTCACTAAGTCTCGTGCTGAGTATTCTACGTAATTGAGTTTTTCTGCTTGCGGCACAAACGTCTCCAGTTTTGTAAGCGGTGTCGGGTGGCCTGTAGGGCGTCGGTCAAACTCATCGTTTGATCTGGCACTACTTGACTGTGCGCAACACCCGCACTTGTAGTCGCTATCGCCGCCATACCTGCTTCAGCCAAAATAGCTGCGCTACCTGCATCCCATGCATTAGCCATCACAAACGCAGAGCCCGCTTGATGCAAGTCGTAAAACTGTTGTGCATGAGTTTAAACATTACTATTGAGCGGATTATTCATTACCATCACCTTGTACCAAGGCACTGGCGCGCAAATGATTGTATTGCCCAAGAGAAATCAGCACGCGGTGCCAGCCTTGCTCACCGGTTAAGTTTTCGGCTTTGCTCTGCTTAAGTAACTCATGACGATTACCCATACCGAGTTTAATCACCTTAGCGCTGGCTAAGTCAATTTTAAGGTAATAACGAGTATCGTTGTCTGGTTCTTCGAAGTACTTTAAGTCCATACACTTTGCCTTTAAGGAGCGTCAGGCCTCAATTTAAGCCGGCATTTGTACTAATTCAGACACTTCTAAGGTGCCACCAATGTCTAGGAACGGACACGCCTTGGTGATTTCTACAGCGGCTTCAATGGTGTCTACTTCAATAATCGTGAAGCCAGACATTTTAGTGCCCGTATTTGTATCTACGTTGCCATCTGGAGACACTTGATGTGTGTCTTTTAACGGGTTCATTGCACTCACAACCGTATCATCTAGTTGTTTTATCCACTGCATGTATTTAGCAAAGTGGGCACGGCCTTCTTCTGGTGTTGCAGGCTGATTGCCGCCTAAATAAGTGATTATAAATTGTGTCATGGTTTCAAACTCTCGATGATTACATTTTGAGTTCAGTCTAGCAGATAGCCATATTAAGTACATATAGAGGTCTGCTACACTGACTCAATGAACAAAAAATTACTCATCGTGGCCCATCAACCCTCCCCCAACACAAAAAAAATGGTCGATGCCTGTATTGCTGGCACCCGCATGGCAGAAGCTGGCAGTGTTTTGGTGTCCGTTGTAGCGCCTTTAGAGTGTCCGCCACAACAGGTGTTAGATGCAGATGCAGTGGTCATCATCACCACAGAAAACTTGGGTTATATGGCGGGCGCCACCAAAGACTGGTTTGATCGAATTTATTACCCCGTGTTAGAGATAAAACAAGGCATGCCTTATGCCTTGGTGATCAGAGCAGGCTTAGACGGCACAGGAACCCAACGTGCTATTGAATCGATATGCACAGGATTGCACTGGAACTTGGCTCAACCGATGCTTTTGTGCCAAGGCAACTGGCAGGACACGTTTGAGCACCAATGTGTTGAAATGGGGCAATATATGGCGGCTGGTTTAGATGTGGGAATGTTTTAAAATCCAGGACCGAACATTCAAATATTAAAAAGCCCGCATGCGCGGGCTTTTTTTCGATTGCTTCACTGCGTTCGCAATGACAAGGGCGCCATGTTCGCTATGAGAAGAGGGTCATATTGACAATGACATTGTGCGTCTTCGCGAGCGCTGCGCGGCGATCCATCAAGAGGATGCTATAGCACCTGATCCAAAGCGGCATCTAATGAAGCAACAGAGCGTTCTACGTTATGCAGTTTGTCTAGGCCAAATAGGCCCAAACGGAAGGTACGAAAGCCTTCTGGTTCGTCACACACTAGCGGTACACCGGCGGCGATTTGCATGCCTAAGGCGGCAAATTTGCTGCCGTTTTGGATATTAGCGTCTGAGGTGTAGCTAACGACTACGCCTGGTGCGCCAAACCCTTCTGCCGCTACGCTTTTAATACCTTTAGAGGTTAACAATGCACGCACGGCGTCGCCTAGCTCTTGTTGTTCTACTTTGACCTTGTCAAAACCATAGTCTTCGGTTTCGCGCATAACGTTGGCAAAACCGGCAATGGAGTCCGTAGGCATAGTGGCGTGGTAGGCATGACCGCCGTTTTCGTAAGCTGCCATGATGTCGCGCCATTTTTTAAGGTCGCAAGCAAAGCTGGTGCTGGTAGATGCTTCTAAAGCGACAACGCCCTGCTCACCCATCATTACCAGACCACAACATGGTGAGCCACTCCAGCCTTTCTGAGGGGCGCTTACGAGTACGTCTACGCCCATGGTTTTCATGTCTACCCACAAACAACCGGAGGCAATACAATCCAATACAAAAATGCCGCCCACGGCGTGCACTGCATCGGTAACCGCTTTGATGTAGTCGTTTGGCAAGATCATGCCTGAAGAGGTTTCTACATGGGGGGCAAAAACGACGTCTGGCTTTTCACTGGCGATTGTCGCTAACACTTCTTCTATAGGTGCTGGGGCAAAGGCTTCGGTGTCTCCCACTTGGGCTTGGCGTGCCTTAAGTACGGTAGAACTTGCAGCAATGCTGCCCATTTCTAAAATTTGAGTCCAACGGAAGCTAAAGAAACCGTTGCGAATGACTAGGGTCTTTTTACCCGTAGCAAACTGACGTGCTACCGCTTCCATACCAAAGGTACCAGAACCAGGCACTATAGCCACTTGCTCGGCGCCATAAACGCTCTTTAAGGTGCTGGAAATGTAACGCATGTCACCTTGAAACGACTGTGACATGTGGTTAAGGGCACGGTCGGTGTATACAACTGAATATTCTAACAATCCGTCTGGATCAACGTTGGGTAATAAGCCAGCCATGAGGCCTCCTAATAAGTGTTTAATCGTGGTCGAATCTTGGCATGGAAACCAAGGCCCGTAAATAAAAAAAGGCCAGAAATAGTCGCTATTACGGGCCTTTATTGCGGCATGCGATCCTGACCTGCGTCAGGATGACACCTCACACGTCATTCCGGCGTAGCCCGGAATCTAACGTAACGTCTCTGCCGAATGGACCAAGAATTCAGTAAGGGACTTGGCAAAACCGCGCATAACCCATACTTCAAACTGTGGTTGACCACCAACATCATTATTGCGAATGACGCTTACACCAATGTGGTTAATGTGGCTATGTTGAACTTCACCAATAGCAAACTGACCTGCGCTGATGTCCAGCGGTAGACCACGGGCCAATAAAGCCCGTGCATCTTCACCCGAAATCAACAGTTGGGTCTTACCATAGGTTTGATCCGTAGCGTAAACACCGTCGCCATCGGTTAGGTCTGTGCGACTTGTCGTAAGATAGTAGCGGTCACGACCGCCCCATATCAAACGTTCGTCACCCTGTACGGTCACTTGACCTTGTGCAGGCACAGCCATACCAGCAATGGTAGCTACTTTTGCGTCTACGTTTTCGCAGCCTTCGAGCTGCCACATGTTGGTGGCAGTGAGATCGATGGTGACTGCGGCGAAAGTTTGTGGCATTTCAAAATGCCCATTTAATGCACCAGCCATTAGCCTTTCACCCTATCGTTAGTTGGATCAACAAAGTGGTTGCTTACAACTTCCACTTCAACATTTTTACCTTTCACTGGGTAAGCGGCGTAAATGCGCTCACCAATACGGTCTTTACCACCGCGTAGGAAACCTAGTGCAATAAAGCTGCCAAGTTCTGGACTATAGGTCATCGAACTCACCCAACCTTGCTTATCCGCACCGGCTGTCGCGTTAGCCTCAGTGACTAAGATAGAACCCGTCGAGATTGGCGTGCGCGGATCAACCGACTTCAAACCAACCAACTGCGGACGGTCTGGGTGCACCATACCTTCACGCTGTTTCAAGTTTTTACCTACAAACCACTTCTTCTTAGAAGCCATGCCGTCCATGTGGACATCGCCTAGGGTCACACGACCGTCTAGCTCTGCACCCGTTACGTGGCCTTTCTCGATACGCAATGCACCTAGAGTTTCCAAACCGTAAGGGACGATATCATAAGCCTGGCCGGCATCAACAACGGTTTGCCAAATGTCCGTAGCATGCTCAGATGTTGCATACACTTCGTAAGCCATTTCACCCGAGAAACTAATACGCAAAATGACTAACTTAGCACCGTTGTGCTCAGCGTGAACCACACCCATGAATGGGAAGGCTTCGTTGCTGAAGTCTACCGATGGGAAGGCCGCAGTCAAAGTTGCACGTGCATCAGGACCGGCAACAGCCATGGCACCCCAACGTTCACTCACAGAGCTCACACGTACTTTTAATTCTGGCCAATCAATTTCTAAACACCGCTCTAAGTAAGCCATTACTGGGCCAGCTTTGGCCGTAGTAGTGGTCATGAAGAAACGATCTTCAGCAAAACGAGAGGTGGTGCCGTCATCATAAACGATGCCGTCTTCACGTAACATTACGCCGTAACGTGCTTTGCCCACTTTAAGGGTACTGAACATGTTGATGTAAACACGATCGAGGAACTCGGCGGCGTCTGGACCCACAATTTCAATTTTACCCAAAGAGGTAACGTCACAAATACCAACTTTCTTACGTACATGTTCAGTTTCACGCTCGTATGCATCATCAATAGTTTCACCCGCTTGAGGGTAATACTGTGGACGCATGTACATACCGGCTTGTACGAATACAGCACCGGCTTTTTCATGCCACTCTTGCATTGGCGTACGACGCACAGGCTTAAAGTGTTTACCAATTTCGCGGCCTGCAAAACCACCCATAGACACAGGAGCAATGGGGGCACGGAAACGTGTCGTTCCAGCTTCGGCAATACTTACACCACGACATTCGGCCATAATAGCCAAAGCGTTAACGTTAGACGTACGTCCTTGGTCATTGGCCATGCCTAGTGTGGTGTAGCGTTTAAGGTGTTCTACCGACACAAATCCTTCACTATGGGACTGAACTACGTCTGCTGCAGTAACGTCGTGTTGGATATCAACTAACTGCTTACCCTTAGCAGGCACGCTCCACAGCGGCACAATGTTAGTTGCGCCGTCACGATCTTGTGGTGGTGCGGTTACAGCACCTGCAGTGCCACCCAGTTCAGCACAAGCAGCCTTAGCCGCTTCCAATGCTTGAGCCACACCCGCCAACAAACCGTTTTCGCCTTCAGCGGCACCTACAGAATAGGTGTCTGGAGCTTGGTCGCCCACAACAAACGCAGCAATGGTCTTGTCATAAATAGGTGGCTTTCCACCGTGTGCAGCCATTTGAACTTGCGGCGTCCAACCACCTGAATGTGCTAACACATCACAAGCTACACGGCGACGATTGCTAACGCTTTGGCCGTTTGCGGCTAGGTCTGCAATCTCAATGCTACGCACGGCCTGCCAACCTTTGGCTTCGGTGACTACCGCTTGAGTGTGCAAGGTAATACCGCGAGACATACAGCCGTCTACCAACGCCTCACTTGGGTATTGACGGCTATCGACAACGGCAGACACCTTAATGCCAGCATCTGAGTAATCAAACGCAGTTTGGTAGGCACTGTCGTTGTTGGTGAACACAGCCAACATTTTACCGGTTGCTGTACCATAGTGGTTCAACATACGACGTGCGGCAGAAGCCAGCATGACATTCGGCTTGTCGTTGTTACCAAACACTAGAGGACGCTCAATGGCACCTGCAGCAATGATGATCTTCTTGGCTTGAACCTTAATGTAGTTTTGACGCACTTTGCCATCCACACTTTGGTGTGCAGCCAGCATGTTGCCGTCAAAGCGGCCCCAGCATACGGCACGGGCCAATACAGTCACGTTATCAGCAGCTTCTAACGCAGCGATGGTGTCTTTGCGCCATTGTTCTAGGTCAGCGTTTTGGTCACTGTTAGCTTCGTTAAGCAACTGACCACCAAGGTCGTTATGCTCGTCAAAGATAACCACGCGCAACCCACTTTGCGAGGCGCTAAGTGCGGCCGACAAACCGGCAGAACCACCACCCACAACGGCAACATCACAAAACATTTGAATGCGGTCATAAATGTCTGGGTCAGCCACTTTAGGCGGCACGCCCATGCCCGCGGCAGCACGGATAGAAGGCTCGTAAAACTTGTACCAAAGGGCCGCTGGCCACATAAAAGTTTTGTAGTAAAAACCCGCTGAGAATAATGAACCCGGCAAGATTGCGCCCGCTAAACCGTTCACCGACATCAAGTCGAACTTAGGTGAAGGAAAGCAGTTTTGAGAAAACACTTCCAACCCTTGAGTCACAGGTTCCATGGTTGCACGAGCGTTAGGGTCGGCTTTGCCGCCTGCGCCAATGGTTACCAATGCACCCGCCTCTTCTGGGCCACTTGAAGTCACACCACGTGGGCGGTGATATTTAAAACTACGCCCAACCACTTCTACGCCGTTAGCTAACAAGGCCGAAGCCACTGTGTCACCAGCGCGTGCAAGCATGGGTTTACCGTCAAAGGTAAAGTTGAGTTGGGCATCGCCTAGACGGCCAGCGCCATGTCTGAATCCGCTCATGATGCAGCCTCCGGATTTTCATGGGGTAAACCCACCCAAGAAATGTCGTGCGTTATGGTGTTACGCTGAACTTTTAACCAAGCTCTGCAACCAAACGCGTGATGCCAATATTCAATATGTTCACCAGCGGGGTTATCACGCTCATAAACAAACTTGTTCCACTCTTCCATAGGAGCGTCGTTGTCTGGAGTGGTGCGCGTGGCGTCTTCACCGTAAGTGAATTCACTGTGTTCGCGTTCACCACAATAGGGGCAATTAATTCTAATCATAATTAGTGCGCCTTCGGATATGGACCCATACCCTTTTCATCAATCGTGTAGCCTTTGGCAAAACGATCTAAGGTATAAGCTTTGTTAAGTTCGTGGGCTTCGTCATTGGCAATGGTATGCGCAAAACAATAACCCGAGGCAGGCGTGGCCTTAAAACCACCGTAACACCAACCCGTGTTGAGGTATAAACCGTCAATGGGGCCAACGTCGATAATAGGTGAACCGTCCATAGACATATCCATAACACCACCCCAGTTACGCAGTAACTTAAGGCGAGATAGACATGGCATCATAGTTAAGCCACCGGCAATTACGTCTTCAAACACAGGCAAGTTGCCGCGTTGTGCGTAAGTGTTGTAGCCGTCGATGTCACCACCAAATACAACGCCGCCTTTGTCTGACTGAGACACATAGAAGTGACCCGCACCAAAGGTAACAACGCCATTTATTAATGGCTTGTAGGGCTCAGTAACGAAGGCTTGAAGTACATGACTCTCAATCGGTAGACGTAGGTCTAACTTCTCGGCCAAGCGGCTAGAAGAACCTGCAACAGCCATACCTACTTTTTCTGCATGGATATCGCCACGATTGGTTTTAACACCAATAATACGTTCGCCCTGCTTAATAAAGTCAATCACTTCACAGTTTTGGATGATGTCTACACCCAACTGGTCGGCAGCACGGGCATAACCCCAAGCTACGGCATCATGGCGGGCGTTGCCGGCATCTGGCTGTAAAATACCGCCCCATACAGGGAAACGTGTATCGGCACTGCCATCAATAATAGGTTCGCGTTCTAGCACTTCGTCACGGCTTAATAGTTCGGCTTGAATGCCGTTAAGGCGCATGGTGTTAGCACGGCGAGCAAAAACATCATACTGGCTTTTGGTATGAGCAATGTTCATAACCCCACGAGGTGAGAACATGACGTTATAGTTTAGGTCTTGTGCCATGTCGCGCCACAAATTCATGCCGTGCTCATAGAATGGGGCATTGCCATCTAACAAGTAATTAGAACGCACGATAGTGGTGTTACGACCCACGTTGCCACCGCCAATCCAACCTTTCTCAAGGACAGCGACGTTAGTAATACCGTGGTTTTTAGCCAGATAATAAGCAGTAGCGAGGCCGTGGCCACCACCACCAATGATAATCACGTCATAGTTGGATTTTGGCTCAGGGTCACGCCATGCACGCTGCCAATTTTTATGGCCTCGTAGGGCGTTCCAAGCGATGTTCAGGGCGTTATATTGGCCCATGCGTGCCTCCGCTATTATAGTTATAGCCAATGATGGCTGGTTGGCAGAAATAATAAAGCTTTTCCCTACCAAAAGGGAACTTTATCTAGTGTTGAAAAAGTAAAATAATTGACCTAAAGGGTAGAAGGATAAATCGACACCTTGTGTCGTTTTTGAGCGCAAAACGACAAAAAAGAGGAAATATTCGACTTATTTGGCCTAGAGCCTACTTCTACAGCGCAAGGTCTAACATTAGACACCTGTATTCTGATACCGACTTGTCACATCTGTTAAGGCAACTCTAACAATATCGTTTAGGTAACAAATAAGGCAAAAAAAAAGACGACTTAAAAAGTCGTCTTTTTTTAACAATAGTGGTGGGTGATGACGGGTTCGAACCGCCGACCCTCTGCGTGTAAAGCAGATGCTCTCCCAACTGAGCTAATCACCCACATGACCTGTTTGCAAAGGCTTAACCCCTCTGCTAAATCAGTGCGCGTATTATAAGGCAATAACACCATAGGTCAATGATTAATTAAGATTTTTCAGCAAGCTGATTATTCCGCCATGGCAAGCTATAATAGGTCGTTAATTTCTCCACTGGGCAATTTAAGCCTCTTTTGTAAAGGATTTCTTCATGGTTATCAAACCTCGTGTTCGCGGCTTTATGTGTATTACCACCCACCCGACCGGTTGCGCTGCTAACGTTCAAAGCCAGATCGACTACGTACAGTCCAACGGCAGCTTAACCAACGGGCCCAAAAAGGTGTTGGTTATCGGTGCATCCACCGGCTACGGTTTAGCTTCGCGCATTACTTCGGCCTTTGCGAGCGACGCCGCCACCCTAGGTTTGTTTTTTGAAAAAGAAGGTACCGAAAAGAAACCAGGTACGGCCGGCTGGTATAACTCTGCAGCCTTCCATGATGCTGCACAAGCAAAAGGCCTCTATGCTAAGAGCATTAACGGCGACGCCTTTTCCGATGACGTTAAGCAAATCACCATCGACACCATAAAAGCCGACTTAGGTCAGGTCGACCTGGTGGTATACAGCCTCGCCTCCCCTCGTCGCCAGCACCCTAAAACTGGCGAAGTGCACATGTCCACGCTCAAACCCATTGGTAAAGACGTGGTCCAACAAGGTGTCGATACCGACAAGGGCATTATTAAGGAATTTGCCATTGGCCAAGCCAGCCAAGAAGAGATTGATAACACCGTTGCGGTAATGGGTGGCGAAGATTGGCAAATGTGGATTTCGGCCCTCAGCGATGCCGGTGTATTGGCCCCTGGCTGCAAGACCACCGCGTACACTTATGTCGGTGAACAAGTCACTCGCGATATCTATTGGGATGGCACTATTGGCCAAGCCAAAAAAGACCTAGACCTCAAAGTGATAGGTATTCGCCAGCAAATACAACGCGTCAATGGCGATGCCCGCGTATCGGTGCTTAAAGCCGTAGTCACTCAAGCCAGTGCTGCCATACCAGTGATGCCGTTATATCTGGGTTTATTGTTTAAAGTAATGAAACAAGAAGGCACTCACGAAGGCTGCATAGAGCAAATCGACCTCTTGTTCCGCGAGAGTCTATACGGCACTAAACCCTACCAAGACGAAGAAGGCCGCTTACGTGCAGACTACAAAGAAATTGAGCCCCATGTACAGGCTGAAGTAGAGAAATTATGGGCTAATATCAATGATGAAAACCTGTTTGAAATAAGCGATATGCAAGGCTACAAAGATGAGTTCCTGCGCCTGTTTGGCTTTGGCATCGATGGCGTAGACTATGATGCAGACGTCAATCCAGTGGTCAAAATACCGGGCCTGATTAGCGCCTATTAACCCAATGGGCAAATAGTCGCTCCTGCTGCATTTGCCCGTCGACCATAAAAACCAGCGTAATTTGCGAACTGACTTGGTTTTTATGGTCTCGCATCGCCCTTTGGGCAATGTAAAAACAGCCTTGTTTTTCTACTATTAAGCCACCGGCTTAATAAAGCATTTACCCACCCTATCGAGCGCATGCTCAAGCTGCTTATTCCTGCATAAATCACACATCCCCAATTTATGCACTACCATTAGTGTTACCTGAAACCAAAATACACACTTCTTAGAGCAATATCTGAAAAAAATTATAAAAAGTGTGCAACAGTAGCTTTGTAAGGAAACACCAACATGCCTCTATTACGTTTATTCCCACACGCTGAAAAACAGTTGTTAATGCTCTGCATTGTGGGCGCCTTAGGTCTATGTTTCAGCAGCCCGATTTGGGCTACCAAAAATACATCTAACATCACCATCTCCTTTGAACGATATGTGCTGGACAATGGCCTGACCGTGATTATTCACGAAGATCACAGCGACCCAGTGGCCCATGTCAATACCACCTACCATGTGGGCTCAGCCCGAGAACAAGCAGGCAAATCTGGCTTTGCCCATCTGTTTGAGCATATGATGTTCCAAGGCTCGGAACATGTTGCTGACGAAGAATATTTTAAAACCATCACCGCAGTAGGTGGCTCCAATAATGGTTTCACTACGGAGGACCGTACCACTTACCATGCCACGGTGCCGGTCAACCATCTGGAAACCCTACTGTGGTTGGAAGCAGACCGCATGGGCTTCTTCTTGGATGCAATCACAGAGGAAAAATTCGCAACCCAGCGGGATGTGGTGAAAAATGAAAAACGCCAGCATATGGACAATGCAGCCTATGGCAAAGTGTTTGAAATAATCCACCGGCCCTTTACCCTGATGGCCACCCCTACGCCCATAGCGTGATTGGTACTATGGCCGATCTTGATCGGGCCAGTACCAAGGATCTGCAAGACTTTTTTCTACGCTGGTACAGCCCCAATAATGCCACCCTGACCATTGGTGGCGATATAGATCCGCAGCAAGTACTCAAATTAGTGAAAAAATATTTTGGCGGCATTGCCCGGGGTCCAGCCGTCCAACACCTAGCCATTGCCAATAACAGCCTTGATATAGATCGTTATATCAGCTACTACGACGACAAGATCCAGTTCCCAGCCGTCACCTTCAGCTTTACCACCGTACCCATACTGCATGCAGATGCCCCGGCACTGGATTGCCTGGCGGCCATTCTGGGCAACGGCCAGGACAGTTACCTGTTCCAAAATCTGGTGGCCACACAAAAGGCGATTAACGCCAGTGCCCGCCATATAGGATTTGAGCATGCTGGTCAATTGTTTATGTTTGTACTGCCCTATACCGGCAGCACCCTAGCCGATTTTGAAGCAGAACTGAGGGCCACATTGCAACAATTTGAGCAGGCTGGGGTCAGTGATGACGATTTACTGAAATACAAGGCTCAATTTGAAGCCAATGCCATATCAAGTCTGGCCACGGTAGCCGGCAAGGTTGGCCAGTTGGCATGGTATGAAACATTTGCCGGAGACGCGGGTGCTTATACTAAGGAGATTGACAGGCACCTGGCCATTACTCGGGAGGATGTGATGCGGGTGTATCAGCGCTATATAAAAGACCAGCCTGCAGTGATACTGAGTGTGCTGCCTGATCCGGCTGGCATCCCAGCCCAAGCGGACAATTTCAAGCCGCAGACTGAGGCTGCAAATCCATTCCCGATCACAGACTACAGTGATCTGGTTTACCATAAGGCCAAGGATGATTTTGACCGCAGTATCAAGCCAGCACCACAAATGGCCAAGCTGGTCACACCACCGAATTACTGGCAATACGAGGCCGACAACGGTATCCGCGTCATCGGTTCCAGACAGACCGAACTACCGGAAATCTGGCTTAGCTTTGCCCTTAAAGGCAGTGGCTACCTGAGCGACAGTCTAACTATGGACAAGCTCGGACTGGCCTCGGTGACCAGTCAACTGATGAATGCATCCACGCTAAACTTTTCCGAGCCGGCAATGGCCGCCGAGCTGGAAAAAATAGGCAGTTTCATATCATTCTCCATGGCTGAGGATGCCACCTTTGTCACCGTGCATTCACTCAGTAAACATATTGACCGCACCCTAGAACTGCTGCAGGAAAAACTCTTCTCCCCAGCTTTTAAGGCCAGTGAATTTGCACGTATTCGCAAGCAATATATTGAGGTCGCCGAAGCCCAAACTAGGGAAGCTGACTCTATTGCCAATATGGTCTACGACCGGCTGCTCTATGGCAACAAGGATATCCGCGGCATTCCCCCTACGGTGCTGATGCAGACCCTGCCCCAAATAACCCTTGATGATGTCAAGGGCTACTACAAAACATTTTACTCGCCACAGGATAGTACCCTGGTGGTGGTGGGGGATATTGAGCAGGAGGCAATGCTGGAAAAACTCGATTTCCTGCTTGATTGGCAACAAACCGCCGCCGCAAAACCGATGTTGCATGCTGCCCCGGAAGTCGAGCAAACCACCCTGTACTTTGCCCACAAGGCAGGGGCCACCCAAACAGCAATTCGGTTGGGCTATCTCACTGACTTGCCTTATGACCTGACCAGCACATACTTTAAAGCCGGGTTAATGAATTTTACCCTAGGGCGGGCCTTTAACAGCCGGCTCAATTTAAACCTGCGCGAAGACAAGGGCATCACCTACGGTGCCAGATCTCGGTTTGACAGCAGTGATCTGCCAGGCCCCTATACCGTAAGCACAGCGGTAACAGCAGCTGCAACCGGTACAGCTATAAGGGAAATTATGGGTGAAATAACGGCCTATGCCGAACAGGGTATCACTGATGCCGAACTGGCTTTTATGCGCAGTGCCGTTGCCCAGCGAGATGCCCTTGCATACGAAACCAATCAACAGAAACTCGGCTTTCTGGCCACTCTGGAAAAATACCAGGCCGACAAGGACTATACGGTGCAGCAGCAACACATTATCAATACCATCAGCAAAGCAGAAATCAACGGGCTGGCCCGGAATTACCTGCCGCTTGATCAACTCAATATTCTGGTGGTTGGTGACAGGGCAACGGTATGGCCACAACTGGCAGCACTGGGTTACCCCCTGATAGAGCTGACCGTTGACGGCACTCCTGTTACAGACGCCAAGCAGAGGCCTTAACTCAATACAGTGGGGCCATCCTGATACTATTAAGCCGGTGGCTTAATAGTAGAAAAACAAGGCTGTTTTTCCATTGCCCAAAGGGCAATGCGAGACCATAAAAACCAAGTCAGTTCACAACTTACGCTGGTTTTTATGGTCGACGGGCAAATGGAGCAGGAGCGACTATTTGCCCACCGGGTTAATAGGCTGAAACACTTTTTCGGGATGGCTTTTCAAGGCCCAAAAAAACCGCAACTAAGCGGCTTAATATCAGTAATGGCGGAACGGACGGGATGATACTGAAAACACCGCTGCCTTCGGCGTTTTCACCCTACGGGCATCTTTGCTTTGCAAAGCCGGTACAAACGCAGGCGTTTGTCGCGCTTCGCGGGTTCGAATCGTGTCTTTTTCAAGGCCCAAAAAAACCGCAACTAAGCGGCTTAATATCAGTAATGGCGGAACGGACGGGATTTGAACCCGCGACCCCCGGCGTGACAGGCCGGTATTCTAACCAGCTGAACTACCGCTCCGCATTAGAATCACTACTTGTTTAGTACACTTGGTGGGTGATGACGGGTTCGAACCGCCGACCCTCTGCGTGTAAAGCAGATGCTCTCCCAACTGAGCTAATCACCCATGTACTAAGTGCTATTTACTTTTTAACTTTAAGCCAAGTTCAAGGTGGCTTACAGCAAACAAAAAAATAAATGGCGGAACGGACGGGATTTGAACCCGCGACCCCCGGCGTGACAGGCCGGTATTCTAACCAGCTGAACTACCGCTCCGCTATTCCTTTTGGCTAAACCGTGTTCGGCGTTGCCTTTAGGAGATGCGCATTTTAATGATTTCTTCAGCCGTGTCAAACGTTTAGGCGAAAAAACTTAATATTTCTTTAAGTTGTTCAAAAAGCATACACATTTAGTCAATATTAGCCTCCTAAGACACTTCACTTGGAACCTTTGCTAGGATGGTTTAGTCTTGTGAGCAGACTAATTATTCTCGCCACCGTGTACGCTATAGGAATGCCACCATGAAACCCATACTAAAAACCCTCGGCCTTAGTTTGAGCCTATTTATCTCTGCCTGCGCCGTCAGCCCTCAATCAGTGGTTGTACAACCTTTAGTTAACGTCTCTGGCGCTCTTTACGGGCAAGGTCGAGCCCTTACCATTAGCGTAGAAGATCATCGCGCTAATACCGCCCTAGGGAGCCTAGGCGGGATTTATGAAGCCTCTAGCACCATCACCCTCTCTAACGATATCAACGCCGCCCTATTGGTCGCTGCTAACGCCGCTAGCCTGCAGCTTGGGTTTGACGGCAGCAGTTCCGCTACGCCAGCGCATGTCACCCTAGTACTAGAGCAACTCACCTACGACACCCAAACTAGCAATCTCATTCACACCATTAGCTTAGATGCCAAAATCACCCTCATAACAGACGTTAATGGCAGCAACCATATAGGCCACTACCGCACCCAGCGCAGCCATAAATTTCCACGCTTGCCAGACGCTCAAAAGAACGCTGAAATTATCAATGAAGTACTGAGCACAAGTTTAGAACGTGGATTTAGCGATATTAGCCTAGCCAAATTTTTGGCGCACAACTAACAATATTTACGCATACCAATGAGCACAGCCCGTCAAGACGGGCCTTGTTTGGTTAAATAATACTGTTTGATGACGTTTTTATAGTTTTCTAAACATTTTCTACCACGTATGATAAGCGATCATTATCGCAATTATCCTACGAGATTAAGTCTATGAGCATGATACGCAAATCGCAGAAATTGATAAACGTATGCTACGACATCCGCGGCCCAGTACTTGATGAAGCCAAACGTCTAGAAGACGAAGGCAGCCGCATCATTAAACTAAACATCGGCAACCCTGCCCCGTTTGGTTTTGAAGCACCGGAAGAAATCGTACAAGACGTGATTCATAACCTACCTAATGCCCAAGGTTATTGCGACTCGAAAGGCCTATTTGCAGCGCGCAAAGCGGTGATGCACGAATGCCAACGCAAAAACGTTAAAAACGTTACCATCGACGACATTTACATTGGCAATGGTGTGAGCGAGCTCATTGTGATGGCCATGCAGGGCCTACTCAACGAAGGTGATGAAATGCTCATCCCGGCGCCAGATTACCCACTATGGACTGCTGCCACCTCGTTATCGGGTGGCTCACCCGTACACTATCGTTGCGATGAAGAAAACGGTTGGCAGCCAGATTTAGAAGACATGGAAGCCAAGATTAACGACCGTACTCGCGGCATCGTGGTAATCAACCCAAACAACCCTACCGGTGCGGTATATAGCGAAGCAACATTACTGGCTATTATCGAGTTGGCACGTCGTCACAAGCTAATTATTTTTGCCGACGAAATTTACGACAAAATCCTTTACGATGGTGCCAAATTTATACCTATGGCAAGCCTTGCCGACGATGTTTTATTCATGAGCTTTAACGGCCTGTCTAAAACCTACCGTGCTGCGGGCTTTCGGTCTGGCTGGGTGGTTCTGTCTGGCGCTAAGCATATTGCCAAAGACTACATTCAGGGTTTAGACATGCTCGCCAGCATGCGCTTATGCTCCAACGTGCCGAGTCAGTATGCCATTCAAACGGCCCTGGGCGGTTATCAAAGCATTAAGGAACTCATTGTGGATGGTGGCCGCCTAAAGCGTCAACGCGACATGGCGTGGCAAATGCTTGATGCTTTGCCTGGTGTTAGCTGCCACAAACCAGAGGGAGCGCTTTACCTATTTCCACGTTTAGATCCGGAAATTTACCAAATTGAAAACGACGAAAAATTCGCCTTTGATTTGCTGTCGCAGCAAAAGGTACTGGTGGTTCAAGGCAGCGGCTTTAACCTGCCAGACAGCCAGCACTTCCGCATTGTGTTTTTGCCCCACGAAGAGCAGTTGATAGAAGCCGTAGGCCGCATAGCGACCTTCCTGACAACGTTGCGCAAGTAACACTAAAACTGTGTCATTGCGAATGCTATAGGCCTGTGGCAACCCAAATTTTAAGGGCTTGGATTGCTTCGCTCGCAAAGACATGGTGTTTGGCAAGCTAAAGCTGATAAACCATCACCTTCAAAGCCGCCTCGGGGTCCTGTTCTTCAAAGTCAGGGTTAGCCTCGAGGCGTTTTACCAACTGGACCGTGGGTATTGCAGCCTGCACCAAGCCATTGAATTCAAGGCTAGTCATCGACGGACTGTTACAACAGAGCATGAGCTGACCACCGGGGCTTAGCATTTTGGGCAGGCGGCGCAACAGTTTCGGATAATCTCGGTTGAGTTCAAAACTGCCCTTTTGAAAGCTTGGCGGGTCGGCAATGATAAGGTCGTAAGGTCCGTTCTTATCCAGCTTACCCATACTTTTTAATATTTGGTGGGAGAAGTACTTCACCTTTGCGTCTTGCTGCCGGTTTAGCGCTTGGTTATCACGCCCGCGCTTTAGTACACCACCGTTCATATCCATGTTAATCACTTCATTAGCGCCACCGGCGATAGCTGCCACCGAGAGGCTACACGTAAAGGCAAACAGATTAAGCACTTTTTTGTCTTGAGCATGGTCTCGCACCCATTGCCTACCCGGCGCCATATCTAAAAACAAACCGGTATTCTGATGCTGGCTGGTGACATGAAATGCCAAACCTTGCTCATACACTACAAGATGCTCTGGCACCTCGCCCCAATACACGGTGTTAACCGCTGGTTTCTCGTACCTTATCTGAATTAGAAAACCATCGACATAGGGCTGCCACTGAGCTAACAAAGCCTCACACAACTGTTGTTGCTGGTGGTGGGACTGAAATACCGTGAGCATCAACAAGCGCGGGTAATAGTCGATACTAATTTGCTCCCAACCGGCAAAACATTTGCCACGGCCATGGAGCAAGCGCCGTGCCTCTTTAGGGTGAGCAGACACTTGAGCCAGCTTAGGCTGCATATGGTCAATAATAGTCTGCATTGGGCGATCAATAGTCATGCTTGAGAGTTCCCTAAAGGGTATAAAACAACATCATGGAAACCACAGATTACCGGCACTAAGCCTGCTAAATCTATATCTAATTGAGGGTCTCCAGAATCCACTAGCAAAGGCCTGCCAGCCAATTTTTTGAGTTTAGTTTTGGTAGCAATAATATGGATATTTTCCATGCCTAAGTGTTTTATCAGTGGTGGGCTTAGCTGCTGATTACCACGCCCTAACACATGGCCCTGCCCCCCAATAAGGGTGATCACCAGCTGTGCTGGGTGATGTTCACACAAACTTAGCAACTGCGCCGCTGTCACGTCGCTAGCGATCACCTGACCGTCTTCAACAACGTCCACACCCAATAAGGTATTGGACAAGCCTAGGCTATCCATGACTGCGGCTACGGTAGAACCCGAGCCCATAATATAGCGAACATCGGGCTCCATAAGCTCTTCTATGTGCGCGGCAATATCATCTAACACCAAACTTTCTAACTCATGGCCACCGGCTTGACTGCTGTCTTTGGTGGCCTGCATGTATTGATGGGCTTCTGGTACTTGTAGCTCGCCGTAATAACGGGCTTTTACACGGCCCGCCCTAAATTCGTCTTCGTCTATGTCGCGCACTTCTTGGCTGCGCAAACTCACTAGCTCACCCTTCACTAACTGCGCAATCACCTGCCCCGCGGCAACGGGCGTAATGCCATATACTCCCGAATGAATTTTCACCCCGGCAGGAATACCCACTACCGGCACTTGGTCACCAATGGCTTGCAAGAGGTCTCTAGCGGTGCCGTCTCCGCCTACAAACACAAGTAGATCCACCCCTTGAGATACCAAGATTTGAGCAGCTTCTATGGTATCCATTGCAGTGGGAGGCTGGGTGTTGGCAGCACCCATAATCTGCACTGGCAACCCCGCAGAGGTAGCGCAATTTGCGCCCATTTCACCGGCGTAGGTGTGTACACAAACATCTAGCCCAGTCAGTTGTGCTAGCGCTTGCTGACAACGTGCATTAGCTTTGGGCACAGCGCCTCGGGCTAGGGCTTCTTGGGCCACATTATCACTACCCTTTAAGGCCACACTGCCACCTAAACCCGCCAAAGGGTTAACCACTAGGCCAATATTAAAGCTCATTCACCGGGCCTTGCGTTTTAATTGTGTTGGTATCAACGGCCACACCAAAGCCAAGACCCGCCATCATATTGCTGATTTCAGCATCTGCGATACCCCTAAGCTGCAAGCTAGAAAATTCCCGCCTTACTGGGTAGGTTTTTCTTAGCCCATCAAAATCGTGACCATTTTGCATGCCCCGCATACGAGCATCGTCTTCCATAAGCGGGTACACCCCATTGCAGGCTTGCTGCATGGTTTGTTTGGCCGTTGCGTTTGAGCTTATGGCGAGCTGTGCCCGCTTTGGCGCTGGCATTAAGCTGTCGAGGGTTTCACTTACATGCAGATCAAAATGCTGGCACAGCGCTTGGTAAATCATGTGGGTGCCACGCATTTTTCCTTCTAAGGAGTGCCCTGCTACGTGGGGAGTAACGCAGTGGCTATAGCCGAACAACTGTATATCAATGTTTGGTTCTTGGTGCCATACGTCCATGTACAAGTGTAAGTCATTATGCTGTTGCTGGCGTTCTAGCACCGCTTGCTGATCAATCACTTCACCACGGCCGGCGCTAATTAGCAGGGTACCTTTTGCTAGGCCTGTGACCCGTTGTGCATTAATTAGGTTCTCGGTAGCGTGGCGTCCTTGTTTGGTTAGGGGGGTATGCAAACATATAATTTGGCTTTGAGCTAACAGTTCGTCAAGCGTTACCAAACCTTTTTGCCCCGCACAAGCTTGAGGCGGATCACAGATTAACAGGTTAAATCCAGCGGCCCTTAACCGCTGGGCTAATCGGCCGCCCACGTTGCCCGCCCCCACTATACCAATGGTGACTTCACGGGGGTCTATGCCTAGGGTTTGCCAAGCGTGGTTTAGGCATGCAATGACGTAGTCTCCTACTCCAGCCGCGTTGCAACCCGGTGCATTGCGCCAAACAATATTGTTGGCGTCCATATAATCCTTAGCTAAATGATCGGTACCTATGGTGCAGGTACCTACAAACTGCACCTGGCTATGGCTCAGCATTGCAGGAGTTATTTTAGCTGTAGCACGCAATACCAAGGCGTCTGCCTGGGCTACCTGCTCTGCACTGATGGTGCGGCCATCCACCTTGGTGATCTTGGCTAGGCCACCAAAAAACTCATCGAGTAGCAGAATGTTTTCATCTGCAACTATATTAATTAAACCCATTAGTTCATTTCCTGATCGAGTAACACCGCACCTAGTTTGGCGGCTATATCTGCCCGTGCACTGGCGTACCATTGATTGAGATTCACAAGACCCCCGTCCACTTCCATTGCAGGGTAATCTAAACCATGACGATGGCAAAACTCCGCCACCTCTGGGTGACTCCATCGAAATAGTGTGTCATGGTAATCTGAGCCCGTAAGCTGAGGCCGGTTGTAGCTGCCGCTTAAGTCTCGCTGGCGTTGTGCCTCTAACAATATCACTGCCGCTGCAACAGACACGTTAAACGAATGCACCATGCCTAACATCGGAATCACCACTTGGTGGTCTGAAGCAGCCACGGCTTCGTCACTCACGCCATGCATTTCGGCACCTAGAATCAATGCCGTGGGCAAGGTGTAATCTAGGGCGCGAAAATCGACTGCCTGAGCACTAAAATGAGCCGACACCAGCTGCATCCCTTGTTGCTTAGCGGCTGTTAAGGCGCTGGTAATAGTATCGTGAGCCACCACATTCACCCATTGCTGGCTGCCACGAGCCGTGCGTTTGTGTTCGCGAAAACCTTCTGCTGGCGTAACAATATGAGCATTGTGCACGCCCACAGCATCACAGGTACGGATGAGCGCAGCCACATTTTGAGCTTTATTCACTTGATCGGTGATGATGGTTAAATCGAGTTGTCTACGGGCTAAGGTGGCTTTATATTTTGCCAAACGATCTGGAGTCATAGTATTCCGGCAAAGGTGCAGTGATATGAGCTGTGATTAAAGGCATAGCCATCGGCTTTTAATGATACCAATTTATTAGCTGAATTTGTTACACTGCGCAGCATAACGCATTAAATGACACAATCAATGACCACCAACACCGCCACACCCATTATTGCTTACCAAGGCCACCAAGGCGCGTATTCCCACTTATCCTGTCAACAGATGTTTCCAAACTTTGAAGCCCATGCCTGCATGACCTTTAGCGCGGCAATGGCTATGGTAGAGTGTGGCGACGCTCAAATCGCTATGATTCCCGTAGAAAACTCTACGGCTGGCCGAGTAGAAGAAATATACCGCCAACTACCCCATACCTCTTTGTATGTAATTGGCGAACATTACGAACCTGTAAATCATTGTCTATTGGGCACCCACGGCAGTTCCCTTGAGCAAATCAACACAGTGGGTTCTCACCCGCAGGCGTTGGCACAATGCGACAAGCACCTCAATTCGCTAAATATCCGCCCCCTAGCCACACTAGACACCGCTGGAGCGGCCCTTGAGGTCAGCCAAAAGGGTGATCCTAGCCATGGCGCCATTGCCTCTAGCTTAGCGGCTAAGCTCTATGACCTAAGGATTTTGCAAGAAAACTTCCAAGACGTACAGGGTAATACTACGCGCTTTTTAATCCTATCCCGCGAGCACCAGATACCGGCACCGGTTGCGGAACAAAAATACATCACCTCGTTTTTGTTTACCGTGCGTAATATTCCGTCGGCGCTCTACAAGGCGATGGGGGGGTTTGCTACCAACAACGTCAACTTAATTAAACTCGAAAGTTACACGCCAGACGGCCGCATGGTAGCCACGCAATTTCACATTGATGTGGAAGCCCACCCTGATGACGCTAATATGATTTTGGCGATGGATGAGCTGGCCTACTTTGCCAAAGACATTCGTATGTTAGGCACCTACGCCGCAAGCGACTATCGTTACGCCGAGGTGTAGCTTGAACTCAATACCACGCGCAGTGGTTATTGGCCTGTTAGTTTTAAGCATCGGCGTATGGTTGGGGCTGAGTCGGCAGCCCATACAGGCGCTGGCGAACGCCTGCGATGCAAGTTTAACCTGGTGCAATGGCGCAGATGAAGAACTGCAATTACACGTGACTAAAAGCTCCCAACAATCATTAAATCATACTGAGATTGAGTTAATAGAAATCGATTTAGTGGGTGCCGCTGGGATCCAATTGAGCGGCCGAATCAGCGGTGAAACTATGTATATGGGGCAGTTTAATGTTAACTTTAAACGCATTCAGCAAGGCCAATTACAGGCCATAACCAGCTTACCAAACTGCGTGGAAAGCCAAACCATGATATGGCGCTTGGACATCAACCAAGGTGAAACCAGCACCCACCAGAACCAAACATTCTTTTTTAGCAGCCCTGCCCATTAACGCGGCCCACCCAGAGATCAATCGCATATGAACTTATTACCCAACAACGGCGCTAAACTTGTTTATGTTTTAGTGCTGATTGGACTGTTTACCGGTGGCCTTATGCTGGCCCAGTGGGCGCCTTGGAGTGAGGATCAACAATCCAGCAATGGGTATGCCAACTTAGGGGGAAACTTTACCCTCAACAGCCAGCAAGGCGAGGTTGCGCTAACAGACTTTAAGGGCCAGTTGGTACTCATGTATTTTGGTTTTACCTCCTGCCCAGATGTGTGCCCAACCGCACTTTCCAGCATCACTTCGAGCATGCATGAACTAGGCCCAGAACTCGAACAAAAAATCCAACCCTTATTTGTTAGCGTCGACCCTGCACGAGACACTTTAGAGAATTTAGCCGCCTACAGCGCCTACTTTCATCCGCGGATGTTAGGCCTCACAGGGAGCCTTGAACACCTTGATAACTTGGTGCAACAATACGGTGCATATTACCGTCACATCCCACTAGAGAACTCAGCTCTAGGCTATACCGTAGACCACACGTCTCGGATTTATGTGATCGACACCCAAGGTAAATTGATTACCACCTTGGCGCACGGCACCTCGGTGGACGACATCGTTAAGTTACTCAAACAACACATGTAGCCTAAATTTCTTCGGGCCAATACAGCTGCTCAATATCGACTTGACCACCAAAAACTGTAGTCAACTGCACTACCAACTGGGCCGCTCGTATCGGCAAGCCTTGCTCTACATAGGAGCGTGCCTGTGCCGATACCGCAAGCCTAAAGGCAAGGTCATCGCTGGCTTCTCCGGACAAATTGTCGGCGCTGGCAATAAATACACGGCCACAGGCCATACTAAACAACCACTCTAGGGCTTGAGGTTTGACTTCGGCCTGTTCAAACTCGGCTTGCTGGCTTTGAGTCCGCCCATCGGGCCGGTACCAATAGCCAAAATCGAGCAACAGACGCCGTTCCGTACCCGCCACACACCAATGGGCCATCTCATGTAAGGCGCTGGCAAAATAGCCATGGGCGAACACCACTTGATGATAACTACGCTGACTGTTAGCCGGTTCATAAACCGGTTCGTCTTGGGCACCCATTCTGCCGTCCGCTAAAGCACACACCAAGCGGGTATTATAAGTTTGCGCAAACAATCCGTTAAACACGTGTATGAGCTGGGTTTGAAGCTGCATTATTAAACCATGGCCGCCAATGAGTAAAGCAGCTATTATAGCCCAATTTTAGAGCACCTTAGCTGATTAAATATTCATGAACACGTTTTCCAGCCACACTTTTAATACATCAGCCATGGGCCACGAGCTACGCCAAGTTGTCCGCCTAGGCACCCCGATCCTTATAGCTGAAGCGCTACACATGAGCGCCAGTTTTGTTGATACCATTATGGCCGGCCGCTATAGCTCTGCCGATTTAGCCGCGGTGGCTGTAGGTTCGAGCATGTTGTTTCCTGTGCTTATCCTCATGATGGGCATTATTATGGCCACCACACCTACGGTTTCGCAGCTGTTCGGTGCTAAAAAGCTCTCCGCCATCGGCCCGTTTGTGCAGCAATCGTTATGGTTAGGTGCCATTTTAAGTTGTTTGGCCGTAGGCCTACTCTATGCCCTAGACCCCTTATTTGACTGGCTCGATATTCGTGATCCGATAAAGGGCATAGGTTTAAGCTATCTCCATGCGGCGGCGCTAAGCTTACCGGCAGTGGCCATTATGCAAAGCTTACGCAGTTTCAGTGAAGGCCTCGGCATTACCAAACCGATGATGTATTTCAGCCTGCTAGGGCTTGTTATTAACATTCCGTTAAATTACATCTTTATTTATGGCAAGCTGGGCCTGCCCGAGATGGGTGGCGAAGGCTGCGGCTGGGCCACAACCATCAGTATGTGGGCCAGCGTTGTCGGTATGGCCATCTACGTATACGCTAAACCCGCATATCACCAGTGTGCTATGTTCACTCAACTACATTGGCCTCAATTTGCGGTACAGCGCAACATATTAAAAGTGGGCTTGCCCATTGGCTTTTCCATCTTCATCGAATCCACTATGTTTGCGATTATAGCCTTATTACTGGCACCCTTGGGGGCCGATATTGTTGCTGCCCACCAGCTGGTTTTAAATTTTGCCAGCATGTGCTTCATGCTGCCTCTAAGTGTCGGTATGGCCCTCACCATACGTGTGGGACACGGCATAGGCGGCAACCTGCCACAACAGGTAAAGCGTTCCGTGGTGGTCGGTTATGGCCTAGCAGTGGGCCTTGCCACTCTTACCTGCTTAATGATGCTAGCGTTACCAGGGGCCCTAGCCGCAGTCTATACCGCAGATCCGTTAGTCGCCGACATCGCGGTCAGCTTATTTATTTTCGCCGCCTTGTTTCAATTTTCTGACGCCTTACAAATTGCCGCCAACGGAGCCCTGCGTGGTTTTAAAGATACCGCTAAGCCCCTAGTGTTAATTTTTATCTCCTACTGGCTCATCGGTTTGCCATTAGGCTACGTGCTGGCAATGACCGACTGGTTGTACCCAGCAATGGATGCGGCCGGATTTTGGATTGGCATTATTTTTGGTTTAAGTGTGGCTGCAGTGCTCTTGAGTGCGCGCTTATTACGCGTGTTATTAAAACCATTACCACAGTTGAATTAAGCCAAACCAACACCATATAAGATGTTGTTAAAATCACGTATGATGACCACCATCAAAACTAACTCACGAGAAGACTATGAGCGAACTTACCCACGCCGTTACCGACGCCACTTTTGACCTAGATGTAGCCAATGCCGATGTACCTGTATTGTTAGACTTTTGGGCGCCTTGGTGTGGCCCATGCAAAATGATTGCACCCATTCTTGAAGACGTTGCAGCAGAATTTGACGGCAGCGTTAAGGTCTGCAAAATCAACGTTGACGAAAACAGCGAAATTGCGGCTCGCTACGGTGTACGCGGCATCCCTACCCTGATGTTGTTTAACAAAGGCGAAGTTGCTGGCACTAAAGTTGGCGCCTTAGCCAAATCTGATTTGTTAGCCTTCATCTCCGACAACACCTAATCCGTTAGGTTATTGTTAGGCATAAAAAAACCGAGCTTAGCTCGGTTTTTTTAGTGCTATCATTTGTCATTCACGACTTATGCTTAGTCATTAACAAGTCCAGCTTACTCGCCATGCGTTGGCCGTCGTTAAGCCCATCAAACGGGCTCAGCGCCTTTTCAACCTTAACTTGCTGCTTACCGGCTTTGGCGGGCTGCTGCTTAGGCTTGTTGTTAGCACGAGCAGGTCGCTTTTTAGTGTCTGCGCGTGGTTTACTTGGCTTACGCGGTGCAGGCAACTTAGTCAACGCATGGGCCGCCTCATCTGCGGTGACAGCGCCATCTGGCTCTCCCAACAAATTAACACGCGGAGCGCCTTCTGTTTGCGACTTCAAATACCCAAACGCACGCACGTAGCTAGCAAGGCCTCGCTTAATTTTAGTTTGACTCAGCTTACCGTCGGCCACCAACTCTTCTTGAATACCAACCTTTAACGGTCGTGGTTTGGCAAAGGCAAAGGTTTTCGGGTAAGTCTCACAAAGAAGCTCTACCGCAGCGCGATTAGCGGCTCTACTCTTGGCTTTTTTTCGATCAGCTGCACTCAGCTCTTTGCTAGCACTACTGTCAGCACTGTCATCCGACGGGGCTGGGGCTGCTGTTGGCGTTGCCTCAGGCTCTACCTGTGGGTTTGAGAGGGTCACTTCTTCACTGGTGCTAGTCATAATATCGTCAGTTGGTATTTGTTTTAGGGCCTGTTGTTGCTTTAACTGGTGAAACTCTTGCCTTAGAGCTTTCACTTGACGTTGTGCAGCAGTCAATAGCCTTTGTTGATGTTCAATACGCTTTGAAAGCTGGTCAATCAGTTCTGGATCCACAGGCTGCACTGGCATGAATGTGGTCATAGTCTATCCTTCAAAATTCTTAGCGACTTACAATTGAGTGTTTACAGTTGCGTCGAGCATTGTACCTATTGATTGCGCGCAGGGCCATATTTTTCAAGCTTTTACATTAAACTTGAGTCCTGACTTGCAGAAACACACCTACCCTGCCTATACTGATCGCACCTAAGGTAAACATTGTCGTACTAATTTTTCGTCATAATCGGTTTTCTTAGAGGATGTTAATATGTCCACTGCAGCCCCCAAGGCCAAGGTTATCGACCTATTTAGCGGCCAACAACACAATGCTAACAGCCGACCATCGGTGGTGCGCCTCGCACCAGAACTTGATGGTTTTGAAGTGCTCTACTCCAACGTCCAAGGCCACCCAACAGCAGGCCAAGAGTTATTTTGTATCAACATTCTGTTTTGGGCCTTGCTCGATGATGGTTCGTTTGCGGGTATGATCCCATGGTTTGACGAACTTATTCCTTGCCCAGACCTAAATTGCCCCAACAGGGGTTTCTTTCAAGGTTATTTTGATCCAGGTCTAGATCAAATCCTACCTCAGGTGCCCGAACATAAGTGTGTTGAATTGATCACCGCGGCGGATTATTTTGACTTCGAAACCGACGACAACATTTTTGTAGTGCAGGAATTACCAGACACGTGCGGCAGTCATGCCGTATTTACCAGCGATAACTTCGACAGTTTCACTATGGTTGAGGTGTTTAGCTGGCGTTTATTTAGTGACGGCAGCATTAAAGCCTTGATGATTAACCAAGACAAGGTTCAACAGTGGCCCGTATTAATCGGCGATGACTGCTTACAAGCCTGTAGTGATGCCCCAGATTTTGTCAATTTTTTCCAATACCGGGTGGCCATTAACATCAAACAACATGATGCGCAAACTTTAGCCGTGTTAGATCAACTTAAGTCCGACTTATAGCTTAGCCTTAACTGCCTTTACGGATCAGGTACTGATACTGGGCGTTGGTTTCGCTCTGCTCCACCAACTCATGCCCCAAGAACAAACAAAACTTGGGAATGTCTCGAGTGGTGGATGGATCCGTAGCGAGTACCTGCACTAAATCACCGGCTTTGATGTCTCGAAAGGTGCTGTGTAGCATCATCACCGGCTCTGGGCAAAACAAACCGCAGGTGTCTAATACTTTATCGATGTTGGGTGAAGTGTGCATGAAAGTTAACTCTCGTCCGATGGGACTTCTATGAAGCTACATTTTAGCCTGTTCTGGCACCATTGCTCAATCCAAACGGCAGACTGTTCGATCGCTTGCGGTAAACTATAAGGTGATGCTTTATAAGGCTTAAAGCTGTGGTCCATGTGCGCCAACCACTGCAAGTCAATATGGGCGGGCAATGAGTAACCTAACACTTCGTCATAACTGCCAAGGGAATCACGCGTGCCTTGCACAACAAGCCCGGGTTTGGCACTCGCTAAAAGGTGCTCAACGCGTAACCGGTCGGGCTTTTTTTGTGGATGAAAAGGATAACCTAAGGCCAACCAAGCTAACGCATCGGTACGCTCAACCACCAAACTGGCTACGCGACTGCCTAGGGATTTACCACCAATTACGTATGGCCCCTGCAAATTTAACGTTTGCAGCAGTTGCAAATACTCCAACTCTAGCCGAGCCACTGGCGGTGGAGGCCTTTTGATGCCGGTTTTTTGTATCTGCTGCATATACGCAAACTCGAACAAATACACACTAAAATTTTTCGCTACTAAGGTCGCTGCCATAGTTTGCATAAATTCATGCCCCATGCCAATGCCAGAACCATGGGCAAGCACTACACTCACGGGGCCCTCGCCGTGTCGCTGTACATCGCCACGGGGGGTTTCAATAATGTGCATAAAATCTGACCTTGATTTGCATCAATGTTCTAGGCTACGAGCCTGCTACAATTAAAAAGTAGAACCATGATAATAATCAACATGGGCCTATGGCCATGATTTTACCGGAAATCTTCGTTATGCAGCAATTGTATACGCCGCCTAATTGCGGGATAATACGGCCTCCCGAATTGGGGACTAATTTTAGCACTTAATGAGAAAATACTATGAGTGAAACCTCTCCCGACACTTATAATTATAAGGTCGTGCGTCAGTTTGCCATTATGACCGTTATCTGGGGCATTATTGGCATGTCTGTTGGTGTCTTTATCGCAGCCCAGTTAGTATGGCCTGCGCTTAACTTTGACACCGCTTGGTTAAGCTTTGGTCGCTTGCGCCCGCTACACACCAATGCCGTAATTTTTGCTTTTGGCGGCAGCGCGTTGTTTGCAACGTCTTATTACGTGGTCCAACGTACCTGCCAAGTGCGTCTATTTGCAGAGCCATTAGTTAAGTTTACCTTTTGGGGTTGGCAAGCGGTGATTGTGGCTGCGGCCATTACTCTACCTATGGGTTTAACCTCGACTAAAGAATACGCAGAGCTTGAGTGGCCCATCGATATTTTATTAGGTTTGGTATGGATCTCTTATGCCATTGTTTTCCTTGGCACCGTCGCCAAACGTAAAACCTCGCACATCTATGTAGGTAACTGGTTCTACATGGCCTTTATTATTACTGTTGCGGTTTTGCATATTGTTAACAGCGCCGTTGTGCCAGTGACTTTATTCAAGTCATACTCTGTCTATGCCGGCACCGTAGACGCTATGGTTCAGTGGTGGTATGGACACAATGCCGTGGGCTTTTTCTTAACTGCTGGTTTCTTGGGCATGATGTATTACTTTGTTCCTAAGCAAGCCGAACGTCCTATTTACTCCTATCGTTTGTCGGTGGTGCATTTTTGGGCCTTAATCGCCACTTACATGTGGGCGGGCGGACATCACCTACATTATTCTTCACTACCCGATTGGACCCAATCTGTGGCCATGGTCATGTCATTGATCCTACTGGCGCCTTCTTGGGGCGGCATGATTAACGGCATGATGACGTTATCGGGCGCGTGGCATAAGTTGCGCACCGACCCAATTTTACGTTTCTTAGTGGTGTCTTTGTCATTCTACGGCATGGCCACCTTCGAAGGACCGATGATGGCCATCAAAACAGTCAATGCCCTGTCTCACAATACCGACTGGACCATTGGCCACGTGCACTCCGGTGCCTTAGGTTGGGTAGCCATGATCTCTATTGGCGCACTTTACCACATGATCCCTAAGCTGTATGGCAAGGCATCGATGTACAGCATCAAGCTCATTAACACCCACTTTTGGTTAGCCACCATTGGTACCGTGTTATATGTTGCAGCCATGTGGGTGAACGGTATTTTGCAAGGCCTAATGTGGCGTGCAGTCAACCAAGACGGCACCTTAACTTACAGCTTCGTTGAAGCCTTAGAAGCTAGCCATATGGGTTATCTAGTGCGCGTTATTGGTGGTTCATTCTTCCTCACGGGCATGTGCATTATGGCCTACAACGTATGGCAAACAGTGCGTAGCGACAGCCGCGCCCCTGTTTTGACCTCGCCTACCGCATAAGGAACTGCCATTATGTTAAAACACGATACTATTGAAAAGAACCTAGGTCTGATGGTTATCTTAGTCATCATCGTCATCAGTGGCGGTGGTTTGGCTGAAATTGTACCGTTATTCTTCCAAAAACAAACCACTGTGCCGGTGGAAGGCCTTAAGCCTTTAACAGCATTGCAACTTGAAGGCCGCGACATTTATATGCGCGAAGGTTGTCACGTTTGCCATACCCAACAAATTCGCCCGTTCCGCGCCGAAACCGAGCGTTATGGTCATTATTCAGTGGCTGGAGAATTTGTCTACGACCACCCGTTCCTTTGGGGCTCTAAGCGTACGGGTCCAGACCTTGCCCGAGTAGGCGGCCGCTACTCTGATGACTGGCATCGTGCGCACTTATACAACCCACGAGACGTTGTGCCTGAATCAATCATGCCATCCTACCCATGGTTGTTTAGCGATAAAGTTGACGGCGAAATCACACCCAAGAAAATGCTCGCTTTGCGTAGTGTAGGCGTGCCCTTCACTGACGAAGCCATTGCATCTTCTGCGGCAGACGTTGACGGCAAGCCAGAAATTCAGGCCTTGATTGCATACCTACAGCAATTAGGCACTGTCATGTCAAACAGGCGCTAATGATGACTTACGATACCTACGGACCTTACATTGTGGTATTGATGTTAGTGACCTTTATTGGCCTGTTCATCTGGGTGCTTAGCCCTAAACGAACAAAGGGCTTTAACGAAGCTGCAAACTTACCCTTCGCCGACGAAAACAACGGATTAAACCCCGACGGAGACATCAAACATGACTGATTTTTGGAGCATTTGGATCAGCGTAATTACCATTGCGGTAATAGCCGGTTGCTTTTTATTGGTGACACATACGCGTAAAAGCGAGATACACAAAGAAACCACCACCGAAGTACTCGACCACTCCTTTGACGGTGTAGAAGAACTCGATAACCCACTGCCTCGTTGGTGGTTTAACATGTTCATGATTACCATCGTATTTGGTGTTGTGTATTTGTTTTTGTACCCTGGGCTAGGCAACTATAAAGGCTATTTAAACTGGACTAGCTACAATCAATGGGAAGAGGAGATGGCCCATGCTGAGGAACACTACCAACCGGTATTTTCTCGGTTTGCGCAATTGTCTGTAGAACAAATTTCGAATGATCAAAAGGCGCTGCAGATTGGCCAGCGTATGTTCGCCAACAACTGCGCCCTTTGCCATGGCCAAGGCGGTGTGGGTGCCTTTGGCTTCCCTAACCTAAGCGACAGCGATTGGTTGTATGGCGGCGACGGTGCCACCATTGAAACCACCATCACCAATGGCCGCAACGGTGCGATGCCACCTTGGGGTGCGGTATTGGGCGAAGAAGGCATTCGTAATGTCACAAGTTATGTTCTTAGCCTAAGCGGCCAAGAGGCCAACGCTAAACTCGTAGCGCAAGGCAAAGTCACCTTCCAGTCTACCTGCGTGGCCTGCCATGGTGCCGATGCAAAAGGCATTGCAGCACTTGGCGCACCTAACCTTACCGACAACGTTTGGCTCTATGGTGGCAGCTTCGAAAAAGTATCGCACACCATTCGCCAAGGCCGTGCAGGGGTAATGCCGGCTCACAAAAACTTGTTAAATCAGGACAAAATCCACCTGATTGCAGGCTACGTTTACGGTTTGTCGCACTAGCTAAAGGTAGGTCACCCTGCCTTTATACACACCGCATACAAAAATAATAAAAGCGGAGCCGGGTAAGTGATTGCTCGACTCCGCTTTTTTTATTAACCGGAGATTAGTAAAACAGTGAAACAAATACCCATCAAGCAAATAGCTAGCGACAAACAATATGTCGACCTCTACGCTAAACGCGAGCACATCCACGTTAGGGCCTACAAAGGGTTCTATCGCAGCTTGCGTATTCTTGCTGCCTGGCCTTTACTGTTAGCCTATTTTTTAACTCCTTTTATCACCTGGGGCGGTCGTCAGGCCATCTGGTTTGACTTGCCTCAACGTCAGTTCCATGTGTTCGGCTTGACCTTTTGGCCACAAGATTTTGCCCTCCTCAGTGGTGTGCTCATTTTGGCCGCTTTTTTACTGTTTTTTGTCACCGTGTTCGCAGGGCGAGTCTGGTGTGGCTATAGCTGCCCTCAAACCGTGTTTACCTACGTATTTATGCGCGCAGAGCGATTTGCCGAGGGCAACCGCAATGCCCGCATCAAGCTAAATACGCAGCCCATGAGCTTCACTAAATTGCGCAAAAAAGCGTTAAAGCATGTGTTATGGCTCGCTATATCATCCGCCACTGCCCTAGCCTTTGTGGGCTACTTCACACCCATACGTGAACTTGTATCACTCATTGTGAGTTTTGATCTAGGCGTGTGGGAAACATGGTGGCTAGGTTTCTTTTTGGTAGCCACATACGTTAATGCGGGCTGGATGCGCGAGCAAGTGTGTATATACATGTGTCCTTATGCGCGTTTTCAAGGTGTGATGTTCGACTCCAACACCTTGATTGTTACCTATGACAAAGCCCGTGGTGAACCGCGCGGTAAAAGCGCTCGCAAAGCCGAAGTCGCCGCGCCAACCAATAGCAATGATACCACTGAGGCGCTGGGTGATTGTGTGGATTGTGGAGTTTGTGTGACCGTATGTCCGGTAGGTATCGATATACGGGACGGCCTGCAATATGAATGTATTTCTTGTGCCGCGTGCGTAGACTCCTGTAATGACGTGATGACCCGCTTAAACAAACCCACAGGCCTCATTCGTTACGCCACAGAAAATGTAATTAAAGGGGCAACTCACCGCGTGGTCAGATCCCGCTTCATCGGTTACGCTGTGGCAGTGATGTTAATTGCAGGATTATTAGCTTTTCAACTTGTAAACCGCGAGCCGTTGGAAGTGAGTTTAACCCGTGATCGACAAGCCCTCTATAATGATATGGGTAGCGGTGTAATCGAAAACACCTATTACCTTAAAATATCCAACAAGGGGCAAGAGGAGGTCCTAGCAAGCATAAGTATCTCCGGTGTAAGAAACTACAGCTATTTAAGTTTGCAAAAGATAAGCCTAGGCGCCAATGAAATCAGTGAAGCCGTGGTACGGGTACAGGTGCACATAGATAACCTAGACACCCCTAACACAGCGATCACTTTTTCGGTAAAATCTAATGCCAATGACGACTTTGAGATCACCCAAGAATCGCGTTTTATCGCACCAGCAGATCAATTGTTTTAACTGAGATAAACCATGCCCCATTCAACGCCACCCACTGACCCAGCTATTGCACCTTGGTACAAACAACCTTGGCTTTGGTTCCTTCTTGCGCCACTGTTTGCCGTATTTATCTACGGCACCAGTTATGCCTACTTGTCCGTAGTCACCTTTGATGGCATGGTAAAAGGTGATTATGCCAAAACCGCTAAACACTTTAATCAAGACTCATCACGCTTAGATCAAGCCGTGGCCATGGGCATGCAGGCCACCATTAGTTTAGACACCCTGACTGGTGATTTGCGTTTGTTAGTCACATCTTCGCCAACCATTAGCAGCCCAACCTTATTGTTGGACGTGGTGCACCCCACGATGGCCTCGCTTGACCAACCGATCACCTTAGCCCTGCGCCCAGACGGTTCCTATTACGGCTCGCTCAATAAAAGCATAGACGGCAAACGCTATTTGCACTTAACAGGGCCTGATAATAGTTGGCGTTTAAGCTCCGAAATACTCACCCCTTGGCCCGCCCAATTTAGCATCATTGCCAACTAAGGAAGTCATTCCCGTGAGCCAAACGGACTGTTTTCACTGCGGCCAGGCTGTTGCTAAAGCCAGCCGTTATACCTGCGTATTGGATGGCCAAAGCCAGCCTATGTGTTGCATTGGCTGTGAAACCGTAGCGCAAACCATTATCGATCAAGGGTTGGCCGACTACTATCGTCATCGTATCTTGTCACAAGCGTCATCACCCATTCTGCCCACCGCTCTCGACCTAAGTGCTAACAGCCAAAACCAATGGCAAGCTTATGACGACGCCGATGTGCAAACCACGTTTGTGCGCCAAAGCCAAACCAAAGACCACACGATCCACGCCAAAGAGGCCGATTTAGTCATAGAGGGCCTCACTTGCGCCGCCTGTATTTGGTTGCTGCACCAGCAAGTGCGAAAGCTCACGGGGGTGATTCACTTTAACGTTAACCTCACCACTCAACGCGCCTATTTACAGTGGCATAGTGACGCCGTTAATTTAAGCCAGATCATGGCTGCTATTGCCGCCGTGGGTTATCAGCCTAGCCCCTATCAAGCCACTATAGCCGCGACTAAAACAGCCAAAGACAAACGTCAAACCATCATGCGTTTAGGCATCTCTGGGCTTGCTGCAATGCAAGTGATGATGTTGTCGTTTGGATTATACGCCGGCCAGTCACAAGACATGTCTGAGCAGCAAATGGTGTTTTTCCGCTGGTTAGCCCTTGGTTTAACCACACCGGTGGTGTTTTATGCAGCCCTGCCTTTCTTTAAGGCCGCTTACCGCGCTTTAAAAAACCGCCACTTAGTCATGGACGTACCGGTATCATTAGCCATTGGCGGTGCTTATTTAGCAAGTCTGTGGGCCACGGTGAATAACACCGGCGAAGTGTATTTTGATTCCGTGTGTATGTTTACTTTCCTGTTGTTATTTGGCCGCTTTGTCGAAGCTCAAGCCCGTTACCATGCAGGCCACTCTGGCAATCAATTACATCAATTGTTGCCACCCATGTGTTGCCTTGTGACTGGCCACCAAAGCCCACAAGAAGCGTTACAACAGATTGCCGTGTTAAAACTCAAAACCAATGACACAGTGCGGGTAAAACCTGGTGAAACTATACCTGCAGACGGTGTCATCGTCTGTGGCACCACTAGTATTAATGAAGCCGCATTAAGTGGCGAGTTCCTACCTGTCAATAAACAACTAGGCGACCAAGTGACTGCCGGCACCATTAACGTTGCCAGTAGCATCGACATACAGGTGGCACAGGTCGACAACAGCCGCTTGCAACAAATTGTGAGCTTAGTACAACAAGCACACAGCTTTCGCCCCAAAATGTCATACAAAGCCGACCGAGTGGCGCACTACTTTGTTTTGGCTGTATTGACGGTATCGGCATTAGTGTATGGCACTTGGTACTTTATTGACCCCGACAAAGCCTTTTGGATTACCCTTTCGGTGCTAGTTATCACCTGCCCTTGCGCTTTGTCTTTAGCTGCGCCCACCGCCACCGCCGTGGCCACTGCCTGCTTACGTAAGCAGGGCATCTTAATGACCCGTGAGGACGCTTTAGAAGAGATTGCCAAAATAGACACCATTGTGTTCGACAAAACTGGTACCCTCACCACCGGCGCTATGGCTTTGCAGCAGACCATTAGCCTTGGACCACTCAACGACGATCAATGCTTGTCGTTGGTACGCCAATTGGAAAGTCAGTCGGAGCATCCTATTGCCCGCGCATTTGCACCATTAGATATCACTAGCGACGATAACCTTCGGGTTGGTAGCTTGCGCAACCACACCAGCCAAGGTGTTAGCGGCCAATACAGCGTCAACAATCAAGCTGTAGAGTTACGTTTTGGTCAAGCTCAATTTGCTGCGGCTCTTCTTAATGAGCAGCCTCAAGCGCCAGATGAACAAGGGTTATGGTTGTTACTCGCCGATGCCCACCAAGCCTTAGCCTGGTTTAAAATAAGCGATGCGCCCCGTAAAGGACTTAGCCAAACGATTAGCCAACTCAAGCAACAAGGCTATGCGCTACACCTGCTGTCGGGAGACCAGACCCACAACGTCGCCCAGCTGGCAAACAACCATGGCATAGCCCACTGGCATGCGTGCCAAACGCCACAACAAAAACTCGATCTCATTACCCATTTACAACAGCAAGGCCAACGGGTGTTAATGGTGGGTGACGGTGTTAATGACGCACCCGTTATGGCTGCAGCTGATGCTGCCGTGGCCATGGCGTCGGGCACAGACTTGAGCAAGTCTAGTGCGCCCGCATTATTATTGCGTGATAACCTCAACTTGATTCAAGTGTTATTGCGTAAAGCCCAACAAACCCATACTATCATGCAACAAAATTTATCTTGGGCCTTGCTTTACAATGTGATTGCACTACCCCTCGCTGCAGCAGGCCTAATTCCCCCTTGGGGAGCCGCCATAGGGATGTCGACGAGTTCGCTATTGGTAGTGCTTAACGCTACCCGACTCAAGGCAGCGGCCCAAGTCAGCCAACAATAACAAAAGGACCCAACATGAGCGATACCACCCAAGTGAGCTCCGAACAGCTCAATGCTTTAGTACAACGCGTTGTAGCCAGCCGCGGCTTTAACGAAGCCGACCAAAAAACAGCGGGGGCGCGGGCTACCTTTGGCATGCAACATGGGTTAGCCAATAGCGATTTACTCGAAACATCACTGGCTGCCTTAGATTCCAGTGTAAGCGCACCCAAAGTGTTGGTAGAAAACCGAGATAGCTTAATTTTTGATGCCCACGGCCAACCGGCCTTGGTACAGTTTGAAGCGGCTTTTGATCACGCCGTTAAACATAACATCAACGAAATTCGCATGCACAAAACAGCCTGTGGCGCCTTTGCCATACCAGCGATCGCCAGTTACCTAGCCGAGCATGGCGCTAATGGCAACGGTGTTTGTATCTACTATAACAACCTAGAAGGCGGCATACGACGCTTTGACTTGGCTCCAGAAGGCCAGTTAAAGGGGTTATTGCAGCCCAGAGAGCGCGATTTAGCGTGGAACGAAGTGCGCATAACCATCGGCCCAGCACCTGCCGACTGTAAAGCCGTTGCTGGCACTGCCGACATCGAAGCCTACCGTGCGCGCTGTGAAACCAACGGTATTAGTGTACGTACCGGCCTATGGCAGCGTATGCAAGAGTTGGCAGCTAACTACTAAGCAAAGGCAACAAAGAAGGTAACCCATGGATATGTTATTTGTTTTAGTACCCATTGCGATCATCTTGGTGAGCTTTGCCGCCTGGGGCATGCGTTGGGCGCTCAAAAGTGGCCAGTTTGACGACATGGACTCGCCCGCTAGTAGCATTCTGTTTGATGACGACGACCATCTCATTCCAGACGACGCTAAAGCCCAGACCAAAAACCACTAATGGAACCCAACTTACTCGCCGCGCTGGTGATTGGCATCGCCGGTGGCGGCCATTGTATTGGCATGTGTGGCGGCATCAGTGCCGCCCTCAGCCTTAGTGTACCCAAAGGGGGTAAGGCTATTGCGTACAGCCTAGCGTTCAACCTAGGCCGTATTTTAAGCTACGCAGCCATAGGCGCTCTTATAGGCCTGGGTGCCCAAGTGCTACAACTCAACCAATACCTTAATGCCAGCCTGTGGTTAGCGGGGCTTATGCTCGTGTTAATGGGTTTATCCATTGGCCAATGGTGGCAAGGTGTTAAACGAATCGAACATTTGGGCAAGTTCATTTGGCGCTGGTTACAGCCACTAACTAAACCCTTAATGCCGATAAAATCAGTCCCCCAAGCACTGGCTTTGGGTGGTCTTTGGGGCTGGTTACCCTGCGGTTTAGTCTATTCCAGCCTTATATGGGCCTCAAGTGCCAACGACTGGCAATCCTCAAGCATACTTATGCTTGCCTTTGGTATTGGCACCCTTCCCGCCAACCTCGCCACCGGCTTATTAGCCGAACAGTTAAAGGCCTTGTTGCAAAAACCCATGAGCCAGCGTTTATTAGGCGCGAGTTTGATTGGATTGGGGTTTTATACCCTACCCTTGTAGGGTCAAGCTTAGCCTCTAAAACGGCAAGTTCAACAGCGCTAAATCCACTTCTTCACACACTTGTTGATCGCTCATGTGCTTAGCTTGTTTAAAGTTGTGAAGCTTGGTGTCCATAAGGTGCGAGGGCACGATATTTTGCAGGGATTTAATCATGCTTTCGATGCGGCCTGGGTGTTTTTTTTCCCAGCCTTGCAACATCGCTTTGATGTGCTGGCGCTGTAGGTTGTCTTGCGAGCCACAGAGGTTACACGGGATGATGGGGAATTGTTTGAGCTGTGCGTATTCTGCAATGTCTTGCTCGCGAGCATAGGCCATGGGGCGAATCACGGTGTTTAAACCGTCGTCGCTGAGTAAGCGCGCGGGCATGGCTTTGAGTTTGCCGCCATGGAACATGTTTAAAAACAGGGTTTCTAAAATATCATCACGGTGGTGGCCTAAGGCTATTTTGGTGATGCCACGCTCTTGAGCAAAGCGATACAAAGTGCCGCGACGCATACGCGAACAGAGACCACAGGTGGTCTTACCTTCCTCGATGACTTCTTTAACAACACTGTAGGTGTCCTTTTCGATGACGTGAAAATCCACGCCCACTTCGGTTAAATAGGCCGGTAACACATGTTCTGGAAAACCGGGTTGTTTTTGATCTAAATTAACCGCCAAAATATCAAACTGAATAGGCGCGCTTTTTTGCAGCTGCATCAAAATATCCAGCATGGCGTAGGAATCTTTGCCGCCGGACAAACACACCATAACTTTGTCGCCTTGTTCGATCATGGCGTAATCGTCAATGGCTCGGCCGACGTCTCGACGCAGGCGTTTTTGTAATTGTTGCTGGCGTTTGGCTGGCGTTAACATCGGCGTTACCACATTAAATCGTCTGGAATAGCGAAGTCTGCGTACGGGTCGTCTTCGTCTGGTGATGCGTCTGTGGTGACTTCTGCACGAATGATTTGGGTTGTTGATGAGCGTTCTTCGATACGTTCTGCAACCGCCTTAGGCACTACAGAATACTGGCCGTCTAAGGCCACAATGACCAAGGATCCACGGCTTAACGCACCTTGTTGCTGGGCATCCACGTAGATTTTTTTAATGGCCTTACCATCAACAAAGTTATAGCTTAGATCGCCAGCCGACAAATCTAACCGGCAGCGTTCAACCATTTGTTTAACTTGAGCCACAACAGCGCGTTGCTGTTGTTCAGCATCACGCTGCGCATTTAAATTTTTTGAACGTTTAGCCTGCGCTTGTTGTTCTTGCTGCGCGCGCTGGGCCGCAGTTTCACCAATGTCGGCGCCTTTACGTACGTCTCGGGCTTGTTTCTTTTTGGCCTTACTGGCTTGTTTGGATTGCTTTTCATTGGCCAATCCGGCTTTTAACAATTGGTCTTGTAAACTGGCCATGGAGGACTTCCTAGGGTGATTATTTTGCTGGCTGTAATATTAACATAGCTGGCTAGCCATGTTGGCGAATAACCGCCAAAAACTCGTCGCCATAACGATCGAGTTTCTTTTCGCCCACGCCATGTATATGGCTCATTTCCAACAAGGTTTGGGGCCTAATTTTAAGCATTTCTAATAAGCTGGCGTCACTAAAGATGACGTAAGGCGGTACGTTTTGGTCTTGTGCTAACGCCATACGTTGTTCGCGCAGCAGTTGCCAAAGGTCTTGATCATCGTCGGCAATTTGCAAGCGGGCTTTACCTGCTTTAACCGACACTTTACGGTCTAAGCGCAGCTGTAATTCTGTTTCGCCTTTAAGTAGTGACCGACAACTGGGCAATAAACGTAAACCACCAAAATGTTCAGGATCACTGGCCACCAAACCCAAGGCTAATAACTGCCGATACACCGAGCGCCATTGTTTTTGATCCAACTCTTGGCCTACGGCAAAGGTGGAAATTTTATCGTGACCAGCCTGTTTTACTTTGTCGGTGGGTTTGCCCATGAGAATATCAATGAGGTGAGCCACACCGTAACGCTGACCGCTTCTAAATACACAAGACAAGGCTTTGCGGGCAACTTGTGTGCCGTCAAAGGTGGCCACCGGTTCTAGACAGTTGTCGCAGTTACCACAGGAACTTGAGGATGTTTCGTCAAAATAGCTTAAAATGGCTTGGCGTCGGCAGTGGGTTATTTCGCACAGGCCCAGCATGGCATCTAGCTTGGACTGTTCGGAGCGCTTGATGTCTTGGTCCATGTCAGTTTGCTCAAGCCGCTGGCGCAACCACATGACGTCCTGCAAGCCATACACCATCCATGCATCTGCCGGCAGGCCGTCCCGCCCTGCTCGGCCCGTTTCTTGGTAGTAAGACTCGATGCTCTTGGGTAGGTCTAGATGGGCTACAAAACGCACGTTAGGCTTGTCGATGCCCATGCCAAACGCAATTGTCGCCACCATCACCAACCCTTCTTCGTTAAGAAAACGGTGTTGGTTGTGGGCTCGTAACTCTGTACCTAAACCGGCATGATAGGGTAACGCTGCCACCCCTTGTTCACTGAGCCAGAGTGCAGTTTCGTCTACTTTTTTACGCGACATACAATAAACAATACCAGCATTGTCTTCATGCTGTAGCTGCACAAAATCCAGCAGCTGTTGCCTGCCTTTTTGTTTTTGCATAATGCGGTAGCGAATATTAGGCCGATCAAAGCTACTGATAAACTGCTGCGCTTGCTGTAAGCCTAAACGCTTTACCATTTCCTGTTGCGTAGGCCGATCTGCAGTGGCGGTAAGTGCCATACGAGGCACATGGGGAAAACGCGCCTGCAAACATTCTAACTGTAAATATTCAGGTCTAAAATCGTGGCCCCACTGAGACACACAATGGGCTTCATCGATGGCAAACAGACTTATGTCGCAGCCCATGAGCAAGCTCATGCAGGCGTCGGTCATCAACCGTTCGGGCGACACATAGAGTAAATCCAGTTGGCCGTTGATAGCTTGTTGTTGAATGGTTTGCTGGCATGCCCAATCAATACCAGAGTGCAAGGCTTCGGCCTTAATGCCCAACTGCTGCATGCTGGCCACTTGATCCTGCATGAGTGCAATGAGGGGCGAAATCACCACACCCACGCCGGTTTTCATGAGTGCTGGTATTTGGTAACAAATGGATTTTCCACCACCGGTGGGCATTAACACCAACGCATCGCCACCGGCGAGCACTTGTTCGATTACAGCCAATTGTTGGCCACGAAATTCATCGTAGCCAAATAAGCTATGTAGGAGTTGTTGGGGGCTTTCATTCATGGCGCGCTATTATCCGCGAAGGCTGATCAACTGTCACCCCTAGGGTCGACTATTGAGGCAGCAATTGCTTATTTTGCAATATAAGCCTGGTCAGAGTAGGTAAAGTTAGTGATCTATAGCTGTTTTATTCTTCTATGAGTTACAATGGACAACATATTTAATCTTGAGTTTTACAGCATGTCTAGCACCCGTGACCCCTTAACCGATAGCCAAATCGACCAGCTTGATGCTTACCTTCTCTCTGATAAAGTTCAAGAAGAAGCCTTGGACTACATTGCCCTGCATGGCTATTTGTGTGCCTTAGCCATTAGCCCAGAACCACTAGCCGAAGAGCAGTGGCTCGAACAGGTATTAGCCGAAACGCCAGTTCAAGAGGACAGTGCGGAGCGCCACGAGATGCTCAACTTGATGCGCCAAGAGTTTGTTTATTTGCGCGAATGCTTAGAGTCAGATCAAGACATAGACCTGCCCTGTGACCTTACCTTAGAGCTGGACGAAGAAGACGACTGCTTGCTGGAGTATTGGGCTCAAGGTTTTATGGAGCTTATTTTTAGCCAAGAAGACGCATGGTTTGCACAACAAGAAGAAGACGTCGCCGAATGTTTGTTGCCGTTTATGTTGGCAGCAAAACTAGACGAAGATGCCGAGCTAGAAGAGTTGCGGCACCAACCTGAATTTTGCCAACAACTGTGTGAGCAAATCCCCGAGTTATTACAAGACTTGTACTTATTGTTCCGTGTACCTGCGGACAAACCTAAAGGCAGTTTTTCCGGTAAAAAAGGCCAAGGCCGCAAACACTAATCGACGCCTGACAAACTGCCGTCGGCTAGTCGCCAATGTTGATTACAAAGCTTGGTAAGGGCGTTGTCTTGATGGCAAGACAACAAAAATCCAGTGCCTCGCTGATGCAAGTCTTTAAGCATTTGCTCAATGCGCTCTAATGAACCCGCATCTAAATTACTGGTGGGTTCGTCGAGCAATATTAGCGCAGGGTCTAACACTAAAGCACGTGCTAAAGCCAACCGCTGACGTTCACCACCAGACAATAAATGGGCTTGGCGCTGCTGCAAATGGTCTAACCCAGCCCACTGCAATACTCGGTCTACTTTTTTAGGGTCTTTACGGCCTTGTAAACGCAGCCCATATTCCACATTTTTGCGTACATTAGTATCAAACAAGTAGGGATTTTGGTGCAAGTAAATCACCGCTTGTTGCAAGTCACTCTCGTCCGCGTCCGCGATGCGTTTAACCTGCCCTGCAGTCGGCTTTTGCAAACCTGCCATAATTTTCATCAAGGTTGATTTACCGGCGCCATTGGGCCCGTGTAAATGTACCGCGCTGCCACTGATTAACTGCAGTTGATCAATCACGAACAAGTCTTGTTCGCCAAAACTTTGACGCACCTTGGTGAGTTCTAAACGCATTAGGTACCATGCCTCAATACGCGACTGTGACTTTGCATCCAACCTAAACTTACGTTCAGCACCAAGGCCAAGGTGAGTAAAACAATACCCAAAGCCACCCCTTGCACAAATTCGCCCTTGCCGGTCTCTAAGGCTATGGCGGTGGTGATATTACGCGTGTGGTGAAGGATATTACCACCCACCATCATGGCACTCCCCACTTCGGCAATAATGCGCCCAAACGCCGTTACTAGTGCTGCTAATAACGCAAACCGCACTTCAAACAATAAGGTCACAAAGGCTTGCCAAGGGCTAGCCCCCAGGGTTTTTGCAGTTTCTAACACTCGGTGATCCGCGGCTTGAAATGCGCTCAAGCTCATGGCAACAAGCAGCGGAAAGCACAATAATATCTGCCCGATAATCATCGCTGGGCGAGTAAACAAGAGGTTAAGATCCCCCAATGGTCCAGACCGAGATAACATCATATACAATACTAAACCCACCACCACAGTGGGCACTGCCAATAAGCTATTAAGTAAACTAATCAACGCCCAACGGCTAGGAAAACGAAAATAAGCTAAAACAAAACCCACGCTCAAGGCAGGCAACAAGGCGATAAACAAAGCGCTTGCCGACACACTAAAGGACACCCCAACAATGCCCCATAACATGGGGTCACCACTAGCCAACTGAGTAATAGCGGCGCTAAAGGTGTGCCATAATTCATTCATAGGTGGGTTTACTCAGCCGCAGGTACAAATAAGGGCTCGCCATTAATGCGAAAACTGCCGATGGCGGCCTGACCTTCTGGGTTAACAAGCCACTGGGCAAATGAGCGTGCCTCATCCACTTTTACATGGACGTGGCGAGCGGGATTAACCAATATTACCTTATATGGGTTTAATAGCCGAGGGTCACTTTCTAACACCAGTTGCAGGTGTAATTTTTGTTTGAGTGCTAACCATGTACCGCGGTCGGTCATGGTGTAGGCGCCCAGTTCCGAGGCCATTTGCAAACTGTGGCCCATACCTCGGCCTGATTCTAAATAACCACTAAAGGTCGGACTAGCGCCTAGGTGCTGCCATAGCTGTAACTCTTTTTTGTGGGTACCCGAGTCGTCACCTCGAGAAATAAACTTGCTATTAACCTGCGCTATGCGCTGCAAGCCTTCGATCACCGTATGGCTGCCATGGACATTGGCAGGGTCAGCCTTAGGCCCTACTAATATGAAGTCGTTATACATGACACTGTGGGCTTCTATGCCAAAACCTTGGTCAATAAACGCCGCCTCTGCTGCTGGCGCGTGAGTCATGACTAAATCAACATCGCCGTTTTGTGCCATCCTAAGCGCCTTGCCCGTACCCACGGAAATAACCTGTACTTCCAAGGTGTGATTTTCACCGTAGGCGCTCAACAAATGACCAAGCAAACCAGAATTATAGGTACTGGTAGTGGTGGCTAAACGAATGCTTTCGGCGGCTAATGCCAAACAACTCATCAAGCTAAACAATGTAGCTAAGGCGGCACGTAGGGCCATCGTCGGTATGTAGTTCATCAATACCAACCTAGTTAATGGTAGGAAGGTCATAACTTGGGCTGCCATTTTGACCGCGCTGACGTAAAAAATGGTCTATCAAGGTTAACGCGACCATCGCTTCTGCAATCGGTGTTGCGCGGATACCCACGCACGGATCATGTCGCCCCTTGGTGACCACTTCAACGGCATTGCCATGCACATCAATAGACTGGCCCGGCAGGTGTAAACTGGACGTCGGTTTGAGGGCAATGCGGGTGATGATGTCTTGGCCGCTGCTGATACCACCTAAAATGCCGCCGGCATGGTTAGATAAAAAGCCGCTCGGGGTCATTTCATCACGATGTTCTGTACCGCGCTGACTGACGGCCTCAAAGCCGTCGCCAATTTCCACCCCTTTAACGGCATTAATACTCATTAAACCATGGGCTAATTCGGCATCAAGACGGTCAAAAATAGGTTCCCCAAGACCCGCTGCAACACCGGTGGCGATGACGGTCACTTGCGCCCCAATGGAGTCACCTGACTTACGTAAGGCATCCATAAATTGCTCAAGTTCTTCAAGTTTATCGGCCTGGCCACAAAAGAATGGGTTGTCATTAACTATACTGGGATCTGGGCAGGTGAGTTTAATGGGGCCTATTTGCGATAAAAAACCATTCACTTGAATGCCTTGGGTGGCCAAGAACTTCTTTGCTACGGCGCCTGCCGCCACTCGCATAGCCGTTTCTCGAGCCGATGAGCGGCCACCACCACGATAATCGCGCACGCCATATTTGTGCATGTAGGTGTAGTCTGCGTGGGCAGGCCGGAATTGATCCTTAATGTTGCCATAGTCTTTTGAACGTTGATCTGTATTTTCGATTAACAATCCAATCGGCGTACCGGTGGTGACGCCTTCAAATACGCCAGAGAGGATACGTACTTGGTCGGCTTCACGGCGCTGTGTGGTGTGGCGAGACGTGCCAGGCTTACGGCGGTCCAAATCAATTTGCAGATCGGCTTCGCACAATTCAATACCGGCTGGGCAGCCATCAATGGTTGCGCCTAATGCAGGGCCATGGCTTTCGCCAAAGGTGGTAACGGTAAACAACTTACCAAAGGTATTGCCAGACATGGGTGGTTTTACTCAAATTATATTTCAGGTCAAATTATAGCTGTTTACGAGCCCCAGCTGCAATCTATCGAGACTGTTGCCATGTAGTAAATCGGCCTTGGTATTGTCTGCATTGCGCCGCCGTCAGACAAAAAATACCGTTGCCACCCTGACTCAACTCAAGCCACAAAAATGGCACCTCGGGCAACGCGGCCTGTAAAGCCACTTCACTGTTACCTACTTCTATGACAATCACGCCCTGATCAGTTAACCAATCTGCCGCTTGAGACAACATTAATGCAGTTAAATCGAGGCCATCATCACCCGACACCAATGCCAATTTTGGCTCGTGGGCAAACTCAGCGGGCATGTCGTGGTAATCTTTAGCATCAACGTAAGGCGGATTACTCACAATTAAGTCGTATTGAGTTGTTTTAAGGCCAGCAAACAAATTGGAATCATACACAGATACGGTCTGACTTAGCCCATGGGCCTCAATGTTACGCTGGCTTAGCGCCAAGGCAGCAGGTGCAATGTCAACCATATCCACGTGTGGAATGTCCATGTGCAAGGCCATAGCAATGCCAATACAACCACTACCACAGCACAGGTCTAGGGCTTTTTTAGGTGTTTTTTTCAAACACGGTGAAAACTGTTCTGCAATGAGCTCAGCCATGGGCGAACGCGGGATGATGACGGCCTCACTCACTGCAAAAGGAATACCTGCAAACCAGGTTTCACCCAGCAAGTAAGGTAACGGCACTCGCTGGTCAATGCGTTTTAACAACCACTGACTTACGGTTGCCAACTGCGCGCTTGTTAACACGGTCTGCAACTGCTCTTGGTTTGCATCTAACGGCAGCCCACAGGCACCTAACACTAAAAACACAGCTTCGTCCCATGCATTGTCGGTGCCATGACCAAAAAACACCTGAGCTTCAGTTAAAGTGTGTTCGGCGGCTTCTATAGACTGCAGCAAAGTGGTACTCATAAACAATTACACACAAAATATTGGACCCGCCATTGTAAGCTAAGCACAGTATCGATACCATTGCTGCACTGCTTATTTTGGTATAAACCACAAGTCCAACCGCATTAACTAATTATGAACCAGCAAGACGAAGATCATGACTTTAGGTTGGCTATGGGCCGGGTGGACCCACTGCGTAAGTCGGGCCGCCAAACCAGCCCTAAAAGCACCTCTAAAGATGCCCAAAGCCTTGCTATCAAAAGGGCTTCGGCCACCCAAGTCACACCTACTGCGGCGGCGTTAGGCGAAGATGGCTTTATTATGGTCAAATCTGAACAAGTGTTGAGCTACCACCGTAGCGGCTTGGACGCCGCCAGTTTACGTCGCCTACAGCATGGTCATATGCGGCCTACCCTGTTTGCCGATTTACATGGTTATCGCGTAGAACAAGCCCGTGAGGTGGTTTGGCGGGCCATCAAACAAGCTCAAGCCGAGGGCGACCGCTGTCTATTGATCATTCATGGCAAAGCGGGTGCGGGTTATACCGATGATAATGGGGACCTGCGTGGCGCCGGACAGGCATTGCTCAAGTCCCACGTAAACCATTGGTTACAGCAAGTGGATGAGGTATTGGCGTTTACTTCGGCACTGCCCAAAGACGGTGGCACGGGGGCGGTTTATGTATTACTCAAGAACAGCCGCAAAAATCGGTAGAAATGAGTTAATATAAACCCAATTAGAGTGCTAAAGCGACACTACCCCTTTACCTCTGCCTGTGCATCAAGTATGGTGCGCGTTAAATTTGAAGCCGCCATTTTACCGAGAATCCCCATGGAAAAAGCATACGCAGATATCATCGCCGGCATCGGCGAAGACTTAAACCGCCCAGGCCTAAAGGACACCCCTAAGCGGGCTGCCAAAGCCTTTAAGTTCCTCAATAACGGTTACGAAAAGAACATTGATGACGTTATAAACGGTGCCCTGTTTCCTTCGGACAACGAAGAAATGGTCATCGTTAAGGACATCGAACTGTACTCTCTATGTGAGCATCACTTGTTACCGTTTATTGGCAAATGCCATGTAGCCTATTTGCCATCGGGTAAAGTGCTGGGACTGTCTAAGGTGGCACGCATTGTGGATATGTACGCCCGACGCCTACAAATTCAAGAAAACATGACCAAACAAATTGCCGACACCATTATGGACGTCACCGATGCGAAAGGTGTGGGCGTTATCATTGAAGCTCAGCACATGTGTATGATGATGCGTGGTGTGCAAAAACAAAATGCCAACATGAAGACCTCGGTACTGCTAGGTAAGCTGCGTGAAGACGCACGTACCCGTGCCGAATTTTTAACCCTTATTAAGTCCTAAACCGGTTTAGGACTTAACTAGATCTTACGCCCTGCTTGCAGGGCAGATAACGCCGCTTTGCGTCCCACCGCAATCATTTCTTTAGCGCGATAGAGCTCAAAAAAACTACACTCATTGCGGTCTATTTTAATCTCCACATCGGGCTCATAGCCTGCCATTTTGTACTTTGCCATGGTCGTCTGCATGGTTTCGAAACACTGGTTGATCATTTCCATTTTATTCCACTGTAAATGACTACGTTGACTTTTACTGATATTGGCGTTGGGCACAGTCCACTCGTCGTGGTGGCCGTCTCTATTCAAGTTAGGCCTTTGCAGCACAGGCTGGTGTGTCACATCGGTATTTAAGTTGACCGCAATAATAAGGTCCGCTTGATCGGCAACGGTAGGCATAATAGGCACAGGATTCAACAAACCTCCATCCACTAGAAAACGATCATCCTCAGTCACCGGCATAATCATGCCCGGTACCGCCACACTCGCCCGGATGGCGTCCATCATAAGACCACTTTGAAACCATACTTCTTGCTGTTTCACCAAATCGGTTGCCACCGCAGTATAGGGGATGGGTAGGTTTTCAATCAGCTGATCCCCCACTAAATTTTGCAACACGGCATAGGCTTTTTCGCCCCTAATCGCACCCATGGATAAGAGTGACATATCCACCAATCGAAACACGTCAAAGCGAGAAAGCCCCGTTACCCAGCTTGTGAATGCAGGCAACTGACCTGCGGCATACATGCCCCCTACGACCGAGCCCATGGAGCAGCCGGCGATGCTAACGATATCAAAACCTTGTTCTTCTAGCACTTGTATCACACCGATATGGGCGTTGCCTCTGGCTCCACCACTGCCTAAAACCAAGGCCACTGTTGGCATCATTACTGTCCTATCTGCTGGGTCATACCCTGTAAATGTTCGAAATGCAGGTAAACTTTGCGATTTCCCCTCTGGGTGGTATAAAGCGCATAATAGTCCACCCCTTGCGGTACCTGTTGTTTTAGCGCAGTGTAACGCTGCTGTTCATCTAAGCCGTAGAGGCCAGATTCGTGAAACACTTGATTAGCCCATTGGTTGCTAGAGCCACAGGCGCGACCATGACAGTCAAACAATACTTCTGCACCAGCATCTTGTAACTGCGACAGGCTAGTTAAGTGGGCGCGCTCAGGCCCCATGCCCGGTACCACTTGCCAAGTGTAGGCCGACAGTTCACCGGTTAAATACAAATTATGCTCAGCTGCAATCACGCCATTAACTTTGCGTATGCTACTTACCGGCAATACATAGTAGGGGGCGCCAAGTGTAACCCGCTCCACTAAACGACTACCCGGGACCATGTTAAGTACGGTGTCGGCATAACCATTGACGCTATAAGTCGCCAAAGTGAAGGGTATTAACAACACGATGAGTGCTTTGAAATCCAGTTTCATGGGTGCTCCAATTGAGTCAAGGTCATACATGCGGCAACCGCAACTTCGCCCTCTAACAAGGCCATTGAGGCTGGCATCATGGGCTCACCAAGATAGGGGTCAGCATGGCAAAAACGCCCTATCAAGCCGCTCACTAGTGGTTGATGCGTAACCAAGATAATGCCTGCTTGAGGTTGTGCTAACAAAAAATCTTGCACTTGGTTTAACTCGCCATGGGGCGTAATGGCTTGATGCGTTTGTAACTCCAAGGGCAGTGACTGCGCTTCTAAGCGACGTTGAATGAGTTGGGCTGTTTGCTGCGCTCGTAAATATGGGCTAGCCCATAGGGCAGAGAAATCGGCCCAAGGGATCGCAGCGTTGGCGACTTGTTGCTCAACTGCACGTATGCCTTGCTGTGTAAGGGGACGCTGGGCGTCGGTTGAAGCATTAAAACTGGCTTCACCATGACGCACCAACAACAGTTTCATTAATCGTCTTCCTTGGGTAAGTCTTCAGCCTCAGGCCAATCGCTAAAAGGAAACGGTTTGGTGTCGGTTTGATAGGACAAAAATCGATAACTATGCAGAATAAAGCGGCCTAAACTGTTACTAAACTGCAGTATTTTGCTGTGGCTTGCCTCGTTAAACAAGCGGTATAAAAATTGGCCAACAACTAACAATACTAAAACAGATGCCGCAAGCTCCACTAATAGCAGGCTTAACAACATAAATACCAAACGTAGCCAAAACGCTTCTGAGGTGAGATTGTTCTTTAACGCTTGCATTCATTCAACTCCATTGGATGTGGTGATAATAACAACATAGAGGCTAGACGCCCATATTTCAAGTGTTGCCACTGGCAAAAGGAGCGTGGGTTAGCTTCGTTTTAGTACAAACTCAACGTCAGAATTCTGATCTCTAGACATCAAAGACTGAGCCACGCTGGACACCTCTGCACCTTCATATACCAAGGCATACAGACCATCAACTAGGGGCATATGCACGTGTAGTTGATCCGACTTGGCTTTAACCAAGGCTAAGGTATTGACCCCTTCGGCCACTTCGCCCAATTCGGAAACGGCCTCATCTAAACTCTTACCCTGTCCTAAAGCATAACCTACTCGGTAATTTCGGCTCAAAGGCGACATACAAGTGACGATAAGGTCGCCCACGCCCGCCAGCCCCAAAAAGGTCATTGGGTTGGCGCCCATGTGCACTGCTAAACGGCTCATTTCCGCTAAACTTCGGGTCAGTAGCATGCTGCGGGTGTTTTCGCCCATGCCCATAGCGGCACTCAAGCCCGCGGCAATGGCGTAGATATTTTTTAGCGCGCCGCCCAATTCCGTGCCATAGCGATCGTTACTGGCGTAGACTCGAAAAAAACTACATTGCAGCACGTCTTGTATGGTTTGGCGCAGGGCCTCGTTGTCGCTGGCAATAACCGTACCGGTAAGTTGCTTTGCCGCCACTTCTTTAGCTAAGTTTGGGCCACTGATAACACCGACAGGGTTGTTAGGAAAATACACTTCCAGCACTTGGCTCATGAGCAAAAACCGTTCGGGTTCAATGCCCTTGGCGGTGGTCACTAAGTTTTGGTCTGGGGTGATAAAGTCTTTGACTAAGTCCAAGATGCCCCGAAATGCCTTACTGGGCACCGAAAAGATGACTGTATCAGCAGCACTAATACAGTCGCCTAGGTCGGTCACGATTTCTAGATCTGCGTGCAAGGTAAGACCCGGCACGTAGCGGGAATTAATGCGTGTGTCAGCAATTTCCTGCGCTAGGGCTTCATCACGCATCCACAAACGCACAGGGTAACCGTTGTGGGCTACGATGTCGGCGAGTACGGTACCAAAACTACCGCCACCAATCACCGCTACTCGATGTTGAGAACTCATTAATCCACCTTTAAACTAACAGTTCGCTTGGAGTTGGCTCACAATTTAACCGTTTACCTAAGAGTTCTTCTAATTCTGGCATTAAAAACGCATCATCTTCAGAGGCAAAGCTAATGGAGGTACCAGTGGCGCCCGCACGGCCTGTGCGACCTATACGATGCACATAATCTTCCAATTCTTCGGGCAGGTCATAGTTAAACACGTGACTTACACCGTCTACGTGAATACCGCGGCCTGCCACGTCTGTGGCCACCAATACCGGCGTATCACCACTGCGGAACCGTTCCAACGTTTTTACCCGTTTAGCTTGCGCTACCTCTCCCGACAATAACGCACTACGAATGCCATCTTTTTGTAACTTTTCGGCCAAGTCGCGGGTAATGTGACGGCGGTTAGCAAACACGATGGCACGTTTTACATCCATGGTTTTCAAGCTATTGAGCAATACTTTGTACTTGTCAGACCGGGCCACAGAAAAGAACTTTTGCTCGACACTTTCATTGGCTAAATCATCAGACTCTATTTCCACATGCACCGGTTCAAACGTCCACTGCTCCGCTAAACGTAATATCTGATCACTAAAGGTGGCACTAAACAACAAGGTTTGTCGGTCTTCTTTCTTTGGCGTCTGACGAATAATGGCGCGCACATCGGGAATAAAACCCATACTTAACATACGATCCGCTTCGTCCAACACCACCACTTCCACTTCACGTAAATTGACATGGCCACGGCGACAAAAATCTAACAACCGGCCTGGCGTAGCCACCATAATATCGGTGGGTTTTTGCTTCAGTTGTTTTTGCTGCGCTTCAAAATCCATACCGCCCACAAGTTGCTGCACATTGACATCGCAAAAACGGGTTAAGTCTTCGGCGTCACTGGCAATTTGCATGACCAACTCTCGCGTGGGGGCAATAATTAGCGCTCTAGGCGTGCCGAAGCGACGCGGGCCTTGGATAGGAAAATCAAGAAAATCTGTAATCATGCTCAATAAGAAGGCCGCTGTTTTACCAGAGCCTGTTTGAGCTTTACCCGTAATGTCTTTACCGTCTAGAGACTCTGGTAATGTTAATGCCTGAATCGGGCTACAGTATTTGTACCCTAAAGCTGCAACGGCTTGCATCACTTGATCGGGTAGATCGAGATCATGAAAACGGGTTTTATCTTCTGCTTCTGGCACTTGGAAATCGTCCAATAACCAGTTTTGTTGTTGACTTGAGTTCAAGGTGTTATTCCATTCTAGGGCCATGTTGCCCTACTTTGATTAACTACAAACGTGGCAGTATAGAGAGTTTAAGCGCCAGACACAAAGCCCCGAGGTGTTTACCTTGGGGCAAACTTTTGCTGATACGGCGGTAGCGATTGTAACAGCTGCTGTCCGTAACGTTTACTCACGATCCGCCTATCCAATATTGTGATGCGGCCTTTGTCATCCTCTTTACGTAACAAACGCCCCGTAGCCTGTACCAAGCGAACACTCGCTTCGGGTACCGACAGCTGCATAAAACTATTACCGCCTGATTTTTCAATCCATTCGGCCAGGGCTGCCGGTACCGGTTTATCGGGCACCGTAAATGGCAACCGCGTGATCACCACGTGGATTAAATAATTACCCGGTAAGTCGATACCTTCTGCAAAGCTGGCCAAGCCAAATAACACACTGCCCTCGCCGTCGTCGATGCGCTGTTTGTGCTGATTGAGCAACCGCTGCTTAGACGACTCTCCCTGCTGCAAAATTACATCTTGCCAATGCGCTTGCATGCCTTCAAACACCAGCTGCATCACCTTGCGTGAGGTAAATAACACGAGGCTCGCTTCATCAGGGTTAAGTTGCGCCTCGAGCCCTGTAATCAAGTTTTCTACAAATACCGCTTCAGGCCCAGGCTCCACCGCTTCTTTAGGCACACATATTTGTGACTGAGAAAAATCAAACGGGCTAGCCACCGCCAGCATGGCGCTTTTTTGGTTTAACCCGGCATGGGTTAACAGCTGGTCAAATCGGCCAAGGGCGGTTAGCGTAGCCGAGGTCAATAAAGCCCCATAACAACGCTTCCAAAGGTTCTCTTGCAACAAGTTAGCGGCCAAAATCGGGCTCGCAGAAATTTCTAGATCCACCCGTTCTGGGGTTTGCCAATGCTGTAACCAACGGGCCATCGGTACTTCACCTGCGGCATCAACCTTGGCGTAGGCCTGCCATAAGGCGAGTTGCTGCTCCGCATTTTGTTGCAACACACCAAATGCCGCAAGGTAGGTTTCGGCCTGATCTTTGGTTAAACCGTTCTGTTCGCCTTTCACCACGTCATCCATGAGTTCATGCAAAGCACCCAAATCACGGGCCAAACGAGCACTCATCAAACCCAAATCATGGCTTATTTGTACCAGTTCTGTAGGCACTACGCCCTGCGGAAAACGATAACTTTCTTTCTGTTGGTAGCCGTCTTTTGGGCTAAACGCGGGTTGATCTAAAAACTGCTCCAAACTAATCAACTGCTGCTCGAGGGACTGTACATGTTCTTGCACTTGTTCGCTCAGCGAAGCGCCCCGACCACCACCCTGCCATTCCTTAACAAACTTTTTTAAACCCGAGCGAGTCTGACCATACCAACGATTGAGCTGTCGAATGCCTTGCTGGTGAGTAAACTGTTTCAGGGTTTTATCGGCTAAATGATGACCTTCATCAAAAATATAGATGGTGTCTTCGGGCGCTGGCAATATAACACCGCCGCCTAAGGCCAGATCGGCCAACACCAAATCATGGTTAGTCACGATACAGTCAGCCTGCTCAAGCCCCGCACGGGCCTTGAAGAAAGGGCATTCGTTAAAATGACTACAACGCCGGTTAGTACACCCTCTATGGTCAGTAGTAATAGGCCGCCAATGATCTTCTGGTAATGGATCCGACCAAGCATCGCGGTCGCCGTCCCATTGACTCGCACCTAACTGCATCACCATGTCTTTATACAAGGCCTGCTGTTGACCATCCAACTTCAACGCTAGTTCATCTTCAAACAAGGCTTGTGTGGGATCTAAAGAGGCATTCTGTGACAGGGCTTGATCAAGTCGAGACACACACACATAACGCCTGCGGCCTTTAGCCAGCTGAAAATCAAAATCATAGCCGCCGTGTTTTTTAATAGCGGGTAGATCCTTTTCTACAATTTGCTCCTGCAGGGCAATGGTCCCTGTAGCAATGACTAACTTTTTTTCAAGCGCTTGGGCGATTGGCAAACAAGCCACCATATAGGCCAAGGTTTTACCGGTACCCGTACCTGCTTCTACAATACACGCTGGGTTGTCACCCTTACGCTGACCTTCGGCATCCATTTTGATAGCCAAAAAATGATTAGCCACCGTGGCAATCATCTGTTTTTGACCCCACCGGGCGTTTAAACCCAGTTGTTTCAGTAGCTTGCGGTACAATTGTTGGATGTCGTGTTTAACGTCGGCAGTTTTAGACACTGGGTTGGACTCTTAACTTTAATTAGTAGGCGCTACAACGAGGCAGGCGAAGGCACATAAGGGTACACCATTTGAGACACATATAGCAGACTCAAGCGGCTAACAAAAATAAAACTTGCCAGCAGCGAGATTACTGTTATTATATACAGTAACTGTACAAACAACCAGCTTAAGAAACGCAGCCAAGAGGCCTTTGCATGATTAAATTAACGCCACGCCAAGATCAAGTTCTAGAGTGCATTAGAAGTCATATCACCGACACGGGGTTTCCCCCTACCCGTGCCGAGATTGCTCGTGAACTCGGGTTTAAATCACCCAACGCGGCTGAAGAGCACATTAAAGCGCTAGCACGCAAAGGTGCGATTGAAATTATGCCCGGTGCATCACGTGGCATACGGGTGCCCGACATGCATGAAGAAGACCTAGGCTTACCCATTATAGGCATGGTTGCCGCCGGTAGCCCGTTACTAGCCGAAGAACATATTAGTGACTATTGCGCTATTCCAGAAAATCTTTTTTATCCCAAGGCCGATTACCTTTTGCAGGTCAGCGGCATGTCGATGAAAGACATAGGTATCTACGATGGTGATTTACTGGCAGTGCATAAAACCGACCAAGCCCGTAACGGCCAGGTGGTGGTTGCTCGATTAAATGACGAAGTGACGGTTAAGCGTTTTCAACGTAACGGCAACCAAGTACAACTGATTGCCGAAAACCCAGACTTTTCACCCATCGAAGTCGACCTTACACAACAACACTTAAGCATTGAAGGTTTGAGTGTAGGCATTATACGCCGTGGTAATTAACACCTTACTTTTACACCCTATGGAATCATCATTATGTGGCAGCAACAACAGCACCCTACCAGCGACGCAGTTAATGGCATACTGGCTGAACATCAGCTCGATTTGTGGCTCCATGAAGAAGAAACGGTGACTGCCCCAGATCTGAGTCCCATTACTGAAATAATTATGCGTGGCGAAGCTTGGAGCAACATACAGATGTTGTTGCCGTTGTTAGCTCAACTAAGCCACGATCAACGTTGGCTAGCCTGGGTGGCACCACCAAAACTGCTGCCTAAGGCGCAATTGCAAGCCGCAGGTTTTGACCTTAACAAGATTATTTTATTACAACCAGATGCCCAACACGACACTATGAGCCTCGCCAAACAAGCATTAAAAAGCGGCACCTGCCATGCCGTTATCAGCTGGTTTGGATGCCTTGCAGATGACGAGCTCAACGACTTGGCTGTGGCCGCAGAAGCAGGTAACAGCCAAGCATTTTTAGTCCGACACCAATAACCCAAAGCAGCCTCACCTAAACCACCATTTGAGTCTCAAAGAACGCTTGCAGCAATTGGTGGGTAATTAACGCATCGGCACTCCCCGCTAATTCTCGAATTGAATGCATGGCAAAGGTTGGCGCTCCTAAATCTAGGGTTCGCACACCCAGCTGGGCGGCAGTAATGGGCCCAATAGTGCTGCCGCAACCCATGTCGCTACGTACTACAAAGGTCTGAATTGGCAAGTTGGCCTGAGCAGCCAGCTCTTTTATCATGGCGCTAGTGACCGCGTTAGTGGCATACCGTTGATTCGCATTCACCTTAATCACTGGCCCTGCATTTAACTTTGGCCCATGCTGTTCATCATGTTTATTGGCAAAATTGGGATGCACTCCATGTGCATTGTCGGCCGAGATAAACGTGGAAGCGTCTAACACCTGGTGTAATTGTTCTGCAGAAGGATAAATACGCTGCAGTACAGACATTAAAAAACTGCCTTGTGCACCTTCTGCCGATTGACTACCCACTTCTTCATGGTCGTTGCACACTAACAACATGCCTTGCGTGGTGTCGGCGGCAAGCATGGCACTTAAACCCATGTAACAGCTGAATAAATTATCTAACCGCGCAGCTGCCAAAAACTCTTCTTTAATGCCGACCAACGCAGGCGCTTGAACGTCATACAAGCTTAACTCGTAATCCACCACTTGCGCCACTGAGTGGCCGTCGGTTAAAAGTTGCTTAAGCAACAATTGTCGCAAGTCAAAGTCATCGCCCAGAGCCTGCCCCAATAACACCGGCAGATCGGTTTGAGCGTTAACGCTATGGCCTTTGTTGGCCTCTCGATCCAAATGAATGGCTAAGCTCGGAATACAGGCCACAGGGCGCTTAAAATCGACCAAGTGACTCTCTAGCACGCCGTCACTATTGCGACACACCACTCGCCCTGCAAGGGATAAGTCTCGATCAAACCAGGGGTGCAACAGCGCTCCGCCATACACCTCAACACCCAATTGCTGATACCCTTTGCGCTTTACTTCGGGGTTGGGTTTCACTTTTAAACATGGGCTGTCGGTATGAGCCCCCACCATGTGCAAGCGCTGCAGACCTTGTTTTTTCGGCAACACAACGGCGATGATAGTGGAGTCATTACGGCTAATGAAATAACGCCCTCCAGCCTCTAAGGCCCAAGTGTCAGCCACCGTTAACCGGCAATAACCCGCTGCGGTAAGTGCATCGACCATGCTAGACACTGCATGAAATGGTGTGGGAGATGCCTTGATAAATTCCATTAAACCAGCAAGGTAGGCTTGCTGTGTATCTTGAGCCGTCATAGTGGCAGGTGTTCCTTAAGTCAAAGGACTTAGTTTGCCACATTCTGAGGTGTTAGACGTAATGATTATGTAAAGCACTGGCTAAATGCGCTAATTTTGCCCCAGCGAGTTTGAATATTTTGGCAAAATCACGCTAATATAGATTGTATTAATCTTAATCACTGCTACAGCGCCATTTATATTTACCTTTCTATGATACCGACACGTACATTATTAACTGCCCTCGTTTTTACTTGCAGCATTTTTTCAGCGCCTTTAGTGATCGCCACCAACGCCCCTGTGAAGGTTAGTTTTACCGCCAAACAGAGCCAATTAACTAAAGAAATCATGCACTTGCTTGAGCAGCAGCATTACCAACCAAGAATTAACGACGACGGTTTAGCTAACGATATATTCACTAACTATTTAACTTTGTTAGACCCTCTAAAAAGCTACTTAAGCCAAATGGATCTGGCGCCATATCAGTATCTTAAGCATGAATTAGATGATTTATTGCCCCAAGGCGACTTACGCCCTATGGCCGACATGTACAACGTATTACAGCAGCGGCGGTTAGAATTTATTGACTTTAATCTCGCATGGTTATCGCAACCATCTTCCATGTTCAACTTTGAGTTAAACGAACACATTGCTATGGCACCACAAGACGCCGCACGCCAGCCTGATCATCAAGCCGTCAAAAACTTGTGGCGCAAGCAGCTTAAAAACGAGTTTATTAATGGCCAAATTAGTAATGAAACTCAGACGCAGATTAAAAACCGTCTAGAAAAACGCTACCTCAATATGCGTAAGCGGGTACTGCAAGTTGAGCTCAGGGATGCCTATCAAGCATTAAGCAACAGCATTACCACGGCCACCGACCCTCACACCACTTACCTGTCGCCACGTAACGTGGAAGATTTCAATATCGACATGAGCCTATCACTAGAAGGCATAGGCGCAGTGCTACAGAGAGATAACGACTACACCAAAGTGGTGCGTTTAGTCGCCGGTGGGCCAGCCGACAAAGCAGGCGACTTACAAGCCTCAGATTATATTGTGGGCGTAGGGCAAGAAGGTGAAGCCATACAAGAAATTTTAGGTTGGCGTTTAGATGACGTGGTAGATCAGATTCGCGGCCCCAAAGGCAGCTTAGTGAAGCTCCACATCATTCCAGGAGGCGATTTACAGCAAGCTAAAAAGACCATTCAAATTCGCCGTAACAAGGTTAATTTAGATGATCAAGCGGCCAAGAAGTCCCTCGTAACCGTAGCTACAGATCAAGGTCCGCTCACCATGGGTGTCATTACACTCCCCACCTTCTACATGGACTTTGCTGCAGCTCAACGGGGTGACCCCAATTATCGCAGTACCACCCGTGATGTATATAATTTAATACAAGAACTGAAACAGGACCAAGTGAGTGGTATTGTTATAGATCTGCGTAACAATGGCGGTGGGTCTCTGAGAGAGGCCAATCAGTTAACCGGGTTATTCATTGAAACCGGTACCACGGTTCAAGTACGCTACGCCGATGGTGTCATCGAAAAGCAAATGGATCGTAATCCATTACTCGCCTATAACGGCCCTGTGGTCGTGCTGGTTAACCGCTACAGTGCCTCTGCATCCGAAATTTTTGCAGCCGCTATGCAGGACTATCAACGCGCCTTAATTGTTGGCAGCCAAACCTACGGCAAAGGCACGGTGCAGACGTTTGGTAACTTAAGCAGTGGTCAGATAAAGTTTACTCAAGCCAAGTTCTATCGTGTTTCGGGTGCTAGCACTCAACATCAAGGCGTGGTGCCTGACATCACCCTTCCACACCTGCAAGACCACAAAAAAATAGGCGAAAGTAGCCTGCCCCATGCCCTTAAGTGGGATCAAGTGAAGGCCGTGGATCATCGTCGTTATTTTGCCTTTGAGCAGATTATTCCCCACTTGCAACAACAACAAAACGCGCGCCAAAGCACTAGCTCAGATTGGATTTACACGCAGGCTTTGGCTGAGCACGAAAACACTCGATCAAAACAAATAAGCCTTAACTTACAGCAAAGAACACAACAATGGCACACCGAACAAGATTGGTACTTAGAGCGAATCAACAGCCTGCGTCAGGACCATGGGCTTGAGCCTGTGACAGTCGCCGACGATCATCAATTTGATTACGACGACACCCAAAAAGACCCCTACATCGTTGCTGGTGCTGCCGTTATCGCCGACTGGATCGATTTAGCACGTTAAACCACACCGTCCTTCTGCAACTGCCTCACCTGAGCATCGGGTAAGCCTAGCTGGTCGAGCAGTTCTAACGTATGTTGAGCTGCTTCTGGCACTGGTTTTAATGACCTTTGGACATGGCCCATTTTTGGAGCTGGAGCTGGCTGGGTGATGCCCTCTAGCTGCACAAAAGTGTTTCGCGCAAGGTTATGGGGGTGTTCTGTAGCTTCATTGAAACTCAGTACTGGGGCAAAACAAACGTCAGTGCCTTCTAGCAAAGCGCACCAATGCTGACGACTTTGGCTGGCAAACACTCGCGTCAGCTCTTGCTGCGCCTGCGGCCACATGGTTTTATCCCACTGATTACGCAGACTTGGCTCATGCAACAGTTCCAAGTGCTCTAGCAACAACTGATAAAACTTGGGTTCTAAGGCACATATATTGACATACAGACCGTCGGCACACACATAGGTGTCATTCCACGGTGCTGCACCGTCGGCCCAACTGAGGCCTGTTTGTTGCGGCAATTGCCCTGTGTTGTGCATCATCCACAACAAGCTCGATGCGTAAGCCGACCCATCAGTAATCGCCGCATCTACCACCTGCCCTTGGCCGCTCGCTTGAGCTTGCCACAAGGCGCACATCACACCCCATAACAGCATCATGGTGCCGCCGGCCACGTCTCCAGCCAAGGTCAGCGGCGCCGTCGGTTTATGATTAGGGCGTGCCCCGTAATACATGGCACCCGACAGGGCTATGTAGTTAGGGTCGTGTCCTGCTGCTTGCGCCAGTGGTCCAGTTTGCCCCCAACCTGTCAACCGGCCATAGATTAATTTCGGCTGCAGATCTAGACACACATCGGGCCCTAAACCCAAACGTTCCATCACCCCCGGGCGAAAGCCCTCGATTAAGATATCCGCTTGAGCTGACAACTTGAGGGCCAAGGCAACACCCTCGGGCTGTTTCAGGTCGATTAGAATGGATTTTTTTCCACGATGATAAAAGGCTTGAGCTGTTTCTTGTGGCGCAATTTCGGCGGCATTTTTATTACTAACTTTACGTCCGACCAGCGTCACTTCGGCACCCATATCGGCTAACATCATGCCAGCCAATGGACATGGCCCAATGCCTTCGAATTCAACGACTTTAACGCCCGCTAACGGCTTTTGATTGATCATATATATGCTCTATACGTCTAGGGAGCGAGCGATGAGTTCTTTCATAATTTCATTGGTGCCGCCGTAGATTTTTTGTACCCTAGCATCGGCAAACAACCGAGTAATAGGGTATTCCATCATATAGCCGTAACCACCGTGTAGTTGCACACATTCATCCAGCACTTCATTCTGTACTTGTGAGCCCCAATACTTAGCCATCGACGCTGTAGCTGGGTCGATAGAGCCATCAATGAGTTTGGCAATACAATCGTTAATGAAGCTGCGTGTGACTTCCACTTTAGTTTTCATTTCTGCCAACTTAAAGCGCGTATTTTGGAAAGCCATAATCGGCTGACCAAAGGCCTTTCGTTGACGCACATATTCGATGGTTTGTTGTAAGCCACAGTCCATGGCGCCTAACGCGGTGATGCCAATCATGGACCGTTCCCACACCAATTGATTCATCAACTGGTAAAACCCTTGCCCCTCAATCCCACCTAACAAATTATCTACCGGCACCCGTACATCTTCAAAAAACAATTCCGAAGTGTCGTTGCCTTTCATACCTAATTTCTTTAGATTGCGCCCACGCTGAAAACCTTGCGCCTGATCGGTTTCTACAAAAATGAGCGAAGTGCCTTTAGAGCCAGCCGCTAAATCGGTTTTTACTACCACGCAAATCAACTCGGCGGTTTGGCCATTGGTAATAAACGTTTTGGAGCCATTAATAACATAACTATCACCATCGCGTTTAGCTGTTGATGCGACGGCTTTAAGGTCTGAGCCACAACCTGGTTCAGTCATGGCAATGGCCGACACCAGCTCTCCAGACACTAATTTGGGCAACCAGCGTCGCTTTTGATCTTCGGTACCGTAAGCCACCAAATAGTGCATCACAATGGACTGAATACCGTAACCCCAATTAATGTCGGCCAAATAGGCTTGGGTATAGATGGTGATCGCTTCAAACGAAAGATCGGCTCCAGCTCCGCCATAAGCCTCGGGTACCGACGCACCCATAATTCCAGCTTCACCCGCTTGGAACCAAAAATCTCGATCTACCACACCTTGGTCACACCAGCTTTCAATATTGGGTGCCATGGACTGTTCCATAAAGCGCTGTACTCCATCGGCATAGAGCCTATGTTCAGTACTCACCCATGCTGCAGTATCAGTAAACAAAGCCATTGAATTTAACTCCTTATCAAATTAGCTCTAAAGTGGGCTCACTAAGAGCAAACAACTGTTCCCGCAATTCCAGTATGTGTTCGCCCCAATAGCGCACGGTGTTAAACCAAGGAAAGCTGTGCGGGAATGCAGGATCTTCCCAACGACGCGCTAACCATGCCGCGTAATACATCATACGCAGGGTTCTTAAGGGTTCCATTAATGCCAGTTCTTGGGGCTTAAAGTCATAAAATTCGTTATACCCTTCCACGATTTCAGACAACTGCACGCGTTGACGGTCTCGCTCGCCTGACAGTAACATCCAAATATCTTGCACCGCAGGCGCCATACGTGAGTCATCAAAGTCTACAAAATGAGGAGCATCATCACGCCACAATAGGTTTCCGCCATGACAATCGCCATGCACTCGAATGTAGTTAACCCCCTGCGTTGCCGCAAAAGCCACATCAATTCGTTGCAACAGATCTGCAGTAAGACTGTCATATGCCGCCTTTAACTCTTGCGGAATAAAGTGCTGACTGATCAATGCCACACTATCATGACCAAAAGTAACCGCATCAATTGCTGGTCGATGCTGGTAGTCTTTAATGGCCCCCACGGCGTGAATACGGCCTAAGAGTCGCCCCATGGTATACAAATTGTCTAAATCATCTAATTCGGGGCCATGGCCACCCTTGCGCTCGAACAAGGCAAACTTAAACGAATCATAAGTCGAAAGGCTGCTACCTTGTTGGTTGACCAAGGGCGGCACGACCGGCAATTCGTATTCTTCAAGGGCGATACTAAACTCATGTTCTTCTAATATTTGCGCTTCGCTCCACCGATCTGGCCGGTAAAATTTAGCGATCACAGGTGTGGGCTGATCTTCTAGGCCTACTTGATAGACCCTATTTTCATAGCTATTAAGGGCCAAAATCCGGCCATCACACAGATAACCTTGGCTCTCCACGGCGTCCATAATATAGCTGGGCGTGAGTACAGCAAAAGGGTGAGTTTCTATAGTCATAATTACAGTATAGGGTGGTCAGGTGACGCTATTATATATGAAGACCGGTGAGTCATCTTGCAACTCGCAAGGCAGTCCACCTACCTCAACTTGACAAACCCCTATGCAAGACCACACATTGAGTTCACAAGCGCTTGAAATAAACTAGGAAATAATTATGTCACTGGCCTATATATACGATGCAATACGCACCCCTCGCTCCCGTGGTAAAGCCGGTGTTGGCAGCTTGTACGGCATCAAACCCATCAATTTATTGGCCGGCCTGCTGGGCGACTTACAACAACGCCATGACTTAGACACGGCGCAAGTAGACGACGTATTAATGGGTTGTGTAACACCGGTAGGCGAACAGGGCTCTAACATTGCCAAAAGCGCAGTTATTCACGCCGGCTGGAGCGAATCCGTACCTGGTTTTCAACTCGATCGCTTTTGCGCATCAGGACTGGAAGCAGTCAATACCGCTGCCGCTAAAGTCGCCAGTGGTATGGAACAGCTTATTGTTGCAGGCGGTGTGGAAAGCATGAGCCGTGTACCCATGGGCAGTAATGGCGGACCATTCCTCGCCGACCCAGAATACATTGCTAACAACCTGTCTGTGCCCCAAGGCATAGGTGCCGACTTAATTTCCAGCTTAGAGGGATACAGTCGCGATCAACTTGACCATTTTGCCTTACAAAGCCAACAACGGGCCGCTCACGCGCGGGATTCTGGCTGGTTTGATGGCTCGGTAATGGCCGTTAAAGACGCCACAGGAAACATCATTTTACAGCGCGACGACTTTATTAAGCCTGCCACCACTCTGGTAGACCTAGGTGGCCTCAAACCGGCTTTTAGCGCCCTTGGTGATTACGGCTTTGATGACATGGCGTTGCGCAAATATCCTCAGCTGGAAAAAATCAGTCACCGCCACACGGCGGGCAATTCTTCTGGTGTGGTAGATGGCGCCAGCGCAGTGTTGATTGGCGACCAAACTATAGGCAATAAACTTGGCATCACCCCTCGTGGCCGCATTGCGGCTACAGCAGTGATGGCCAATGATCCAGTCATTATGCTCACAGGCCCTGGCCCCGCAGCCAAAAAGTGCCTCGCTAAAGCAGGCCTCAGCATCCACGACATAGACCTATGGGAAATCAATGAAGCCTTCGCCAGTGTGGCGCTTCGCTTTATGCAAGATTTGGGTATTGAGGACACCATTACTAACGTCAATGGTGGCGCCATCGCCATGGGTCACCCTCTGGGGGCAACTGGCGGCTGCTTAGTGTCCATCATACTAGACGAACTTGAACGCCGCGACGCCAAGCGTGGCCTCATTGCTCTTTGTGTCGGTGGCGGCATGGGTATTGCCACCATTATTGAGAGAGGTTAAACCCATGAGCACACAGACTTTTGATTACCAACAAGACCCACATGGCATCGTAACAATTACTATGGACATGGACGGCCCAGTAAACTGTATGAACCAAACGTTTATGCCATTGCTAGCCGAGGCCGTGGCCCGCTTAGAACGTCAGGCAGGACTTACTGGAGTGATCATTGCCTCGGCTAAAACCACGTTTTTTGCCGGTGGCGACCTCAACTGGCTCAAATCTGTAGAACCACACCAAGCCCCAGACCTATTAGCGCAAGTAGAGGGCATGAAAGCCAACTTTAGGCGCTTAGAAAAGCTGCCCGTACCTGTAGTCGCTGCAATCAATGGCTCCGCTCTGGGTGGTGGTTTTGAAATTTGTTTGGCCTGTAATTATCGTATTGCTTGGCAACACAAAAGTGTCAAGCTGGGTTTGCCAGAAGCTTCACTGGGCCTACTGCCCGGCGGTGGCGGCACCGTGCGTATGACCCACCTGCTTGGTTTAGAGGCGACGCTACCATTACTTACCAAAGGCCAGCAACTAACGCCTGACAAAGCCTTAAAGGCGGGCTTAATCAATGCTTGCGTTGCGCAACAAGATGAACTACTCGACGCGGCTAAGCAATGGTTATTAGATCAGGTGGGCAATTCACAAGCGACGCTGCAACCGTGGGACACAAAGGGCCATAGAATACCGGGGGGCAACGCCAGCAACCCCAAAATGGCCGCTAAAATTGCCGTAGCCGCCGCCCAGATACAACAACAAACTCGAGGCCTGCTGCCCGCTCCAGAAGCAATACTTGATGTTATGGTTGAAGCGGCACGCTTGGACTTTGACACCGCCCAAACCACAGAGAGCCGAAAATTTGTTGAGCTAGTGGTTGGCAACCAAGCAAAAAACATTATCACTGCCATGTTTTTTAATATGAATCAGGTTAAAAATGGCTACCAGCGGCCTAAACACGTGCCTCACAATCACATCCAACGTTTAGGCATTATTGGGGCCGGCATGATGGGTCAGGGTATTGCTTATGCTGCGGCCTTGGTTGGTATTCAAGTCGACCTTAAAGATGAGCAACTCAGCACTGCCGAGCGAGGCAAAAGCTACAGCCAAAAACTACTGCAGAAAAAAGTAGATCAAGGCCGTATGGAGCCTAGTGTCATGCAGCACATATTAAACGCCATTAAACCGACAGACAAGGCTATAGACCTACAAGGGTGCGACCTGATTATTGAAGCCGTGTTCGAAGACCAAGCGTTAAAGGGCCGGGTCCTAGAACAACATCAACAGTTGCTCGCAGACGGCGGTTTTTGGGGTACCAATACCTCTACCTTACCAGTGAGCTTATTGGCACAGAAAGCTACTCACAAATCCAGTTTTATCGGTTTACACTTTTTCTCACCGGTAGACAAGATGCCTTTGTTAGAGATTATATGCGGCGCCAAGACCGACCAGACTAGCTTGGCCAAATCTTTTGACTTTGCCAAACAAATCAATAAGTTACCTATTATAGTTAATGACGCTTTGGGGTTTTATACCTCCAGAACCATCGGCACCAAGATGGATGAAGCCCTGCAGTTAGTGGCAGAAGGTAATGACCCGGTACTGGTGGACAACTTAGGCAAAGCCCTTGGTTTTCCAGTGGGCATGTTAACCTTACTAGATCAATTAAAGTTGGGTTTACCACTGCTGATCAATGATACTCAAGTGAGTATGGGGCTCAAAGATCCAGCTCAACACAGCACCCCACAAGGCATGGCAATGCTGCGTCAGTTGGTTGACCAACACGACCGTCAAGGCCGCATAAACGGACAAGGTTTTTATACATATAACCAAGGTGACAAAACCATTTGGAGTGGTTTACAAGATTGGTTAAACCCCGAGTTAACACTGCCACACCAAGACATTAAAGACCGTATGTTATTTAGACCGGTAATAGAAACCCTGCGTTGTTTAGAAGAAAACGTGCTTACTAACGTGGCCGATGCCAACGTGGCTTCTATTCTAGGGATAGGCGCCCCTTTGTGGACCGGCGGTTATGCCCAATTTGTTAATACCTATGGCCTAAGCAAGTTCATAAAGCGCTGTGATGAACTGGCTCAAGCCTACGGCCCACGCTTCAAGGCGCCACAAATAGCCTATGACTACCTAGAGCAAGGTAAAAGTTTTACTTAAAGCCCTTTGCACGCTGCCTTAGGCCATATAAAATGGCCTACTTAGTTCAGCCTGATGGCTGACAGACCAAGGACGATAAAATGACCGGTAATGCCCTGCAATTCCCTATAAGTGAGGCCCCAGCAATGGGAGAACCATTGGCTGTGGCCGCTGGTGTGTATTGGCTGCGTATGCCTCTACCGTTTTCGTTAAATCACATAAATTTGTGGTTATTAGAAGACCAACACGGCTGGACCATTGTTGATACCGGCATCAACACCAAAGCCTGCAAACAACTTTGGCAGCAAGTATTTGACCAGCATTTAAAAGGCAAACCCGTCACTCAACTTATTGTTACCCACTTGCACCCAGATCATGTGGGTCTTGCGGGTTGGTTATGCGAACGCTGGAATCTCACCTTACAAATGTCTCGCACCGATTACATGACCTGTAGGGTGTTGATGAGCGACACGGGCAAACAAGCACCTCAAGCCGCTATCGACTTTTACTGCCGCGCCGGTGTAAGCGAGCAACAACTGAAAACCTACAAAAGTAAATTTGGTGGTTATGGCAAAGGCATTTATGCGATGCCTGATCACTACTTGCGCTTACAGGACAAGGATACAGTCACCATGGCTGATGCCGAGTGGCAAATTATAGTGGGCCGTGGCCATGCGCCAGAACATGTATGTTTGTACTGCCCTAGCCTCAACGTATTTATTGCCGGTGATCAGTTGTTGCCTACCATTTCGTCAAACATTAGTGTTTGGCCTACAGAACCGGACTCCGACCCGCTTAAAGAATGGTTAGAATCCTGTGCCATGTTGCAACAGAAATTACCGGCAGACGTGATGGTACTTCCATCCCACGGCCAAGTATTTTTTGGTGCCCATCAACGTTTACAGCGGCTCATTGATGGCCATAAAAAATCCCTCGTTAAGCTGGTTGATGCCTGTGCTCAACCACAGCGCAACGTGGATTTATTCAGTCAATTATTTCGTCGAGAAATAAACGACGACGTATTAACCTTAGCTGTAGGCGAAACCCAAGCCCACATAAATTACCTTGTTAAGCAAAACAAAATACAAAGCAACACTGCCGATGCTCAAGGTGCTGTTTGGTATCAAACCATTTAATTAAGACTTAAAATTATGCACATTATTACCATTAATTTCGAACCCGTAGAACTGTTTAAAATCCTAAAATTCGAATCTATTGTAGGCAGTGGCGGCGAAGCCAAAACTCGCATTGGGGAAGGCTTAGTTAAGGTCAACGGCGAAGTGGAAACCCGCAAGAGCCGTAAAATGGTTAGTGGCGATACTATCGAATTCGAAAAGCGGCACTACCAACTCGCCCTGGCCTAATTTAGTGGCCCTACAAAGGCTATTTAACCCGGCCCACATCAGTGCGGGTTTTATTGCACCCTTAGTAGGCTATACCAGTTCTGCGGCGATCATTTATCAGGCAGCCCACAGTGTGGGCGCCACCGATGCACAAATAAGCAGCTGGTTTTGGGCCTTAGGTATTGGCATGGGGCTTTCGACCCTAGGCTTATCATGGTTTTATAAACAACCCATTCTTACCGCTTGGTCTACGCCGGGTGCAGCTATTCTAGTCACCAGTTTGTCTGGCGTGTCCATGTCCGAGGCCATAGGGGGGTTTGTATTTTGTTCTGTACTGATTACTTTGGTCGGGCTATCGGGCTGGTTTGATCGGTTAATGAGTTACTTACCTAAATCGATTGCTGCGGCCATGTTAGCGGGCGTTTTGCTGCCCTTTGCCATGCATATGCTAATCGCACTGGAATCGGAAATGGCGCTGGTGTTAGGCATGATTCTAGCCTACTTCGTTAGCCGTATCATCTGGCCACGCTTAGCCGTAATGGTGACGCTAATACTAGGCATGGTGTTAGCGGGCACTCAAGACCTGATTATTTGGCAAGACGTTAGCTTAGTTTTTACCACCCCAATTTGGACCACTCCAGAATGGTCACTTACCAGTGCTATTGGTGTAGCCATTCCATTGTTTATTGTTACCATGACCTCACAAAACGTTCCAGGTCTAGTGATTTTACGTAGCCATGGTTACCAAGCGCCTGCCGCACCACTCATTACTTGGACCGGTATTACCGGCGTTATTCTGGCACCTTTTGGGGGCTTTGCGTTTAATCTAGCGGCCATTATGGCGGCCATTTGTATGGGTAAAGAAGTCGATAAAGACCCTAAACAATGTTATCGCGCTAGCATTTGGGCCAGTTTTTTTTTGGTCGCCACAGGTCTCTTTGCTGGCAGCCTTACTGGGTTGTTTAATAGCCTGCCCTCGGCGTTAGTAATCACTATAGCTGGGCTTGCGCTGCTAGGTACCATTGCCGCCAGCCTGAGCACTGCGTTAGCAGAAGAAGCGCATCGTATACCTGCAGTAGTCACCTTAGTCACCACTGCATCTGGTATGGCTTTGTGGGGTATAGGTAGCGCCTTCTGGGGACTTGTGCTCGGATTATTAGCCTTAGTCGCTCAGCACTTTTTAACGCCTAGTAAGGCATAAATAATCTCAGGGAAAGTTATGGCAAGCACGCACTCTGTCACTTTAATGAACCGCACTTTGGGGCACTTAAAGCGTTTTTGGAACAAGTTACCTAGTAGCCTCAGCAACAACAGTGACTTATTATACATTGCTGATCAAAGTGCACCTAATCATGCACAACTGGCCCACGTCGGCAAACAAATGCAAAGTGCCATTAACGGCGTTGGTGGCGAAATGGCCGCGCGTAATACGGCAGCAGACCTAGGGCGATTCTACTTACGCCTCAACCCGCAAGGTAAGCAAGACTTCTTACTGCTGCTAGCAAACGATTTTGATGTAGATTACCCCGCCATCAATAACCTTGTGGCACAATGGGACACGTCTAAGCCTAATATTAAAGGCCTAAAAAAGGCCCTTAATTCACCACGCCTAAGGTTACTAAAACTATTCAATGCCTTGCCTGAGGGCGTCAAATTTTTAGTCGATATGCGCGCCGACTTAATCCAGCTACAAAAAAATGAACCGGCACTCAAGCCATTACAAGAAGACCTACGCGACTTGTTAGGTGACTGGTTTGATTTAGGCTTTCTAGAACTCAAACAAATGACATGGCAGGACACACCGGCCGAATTATTGGAAAAACTCATTCAATATGAAGCTGTACACGCCATTGCTGGCTGGGATGACTTACGTAACAGACTCGACTCAGACCGCCGTTGTTTTGGTTTCTTCCACCCACAAATGCCGAATGAGCCGCTAATCTTTATTGAAGTGGCATTAGTACAGGGTATGGCATCCAACATTGACCAACTGCTAGATCAAGAAGCCCCCATCGAAGATACCCACAGTGCGGACACCGCCATCTTCTACTCAATTTCCAACACACAACAAGGCCTTGCCAGCATCAGTTTTGGTAACTACCTGATTAAAAATGTGGTTGCCGAGCTGGTTAAACAACACCCTCAGCTACAACATTTTGCCACCTTATCGCCCATACCTGGGCTGCGTAAATGGCTTAACAAACACCCTACTAAAGTGATGCAGCTCTTATCAGACCAGCAATTAAATGCGCTCAATCACTATTGCAATCAACATCAAATTGCCACTAACCTAGAGGCGGTATTAGTCAGCGACTGGAGCCACAACGCAGACAATAAAGCTTTTGTAAAATCGTTACTGCTGACGTTAGGCCAACACTACATTACCCAAGAGCTTAGTGCTCGTGGTACAGCCCTAGACCCGGTTGCGCATTTTCATCTTAGCAACGGTGCTATGGCGGGCCGACTCAACTTTATGGCCAACATGAGCCCCAAAGGGCTACAAGAATCCGCCGGCATGATGATCAATTATGTGTACAATATTGAGCAAATAGAAACCAACTGCATTAACTATCGCGAACAAGGTTTAGTGACTCACACGCTTTAGTCGTGCCGATGAGAAAACACCCCATGGCGTAAAAAATGAACGGTTTCCTGCGCTGCTATGGTGTTGTATCTCAGCATCGAGTGATTGGCATTAACCAGAAAAAAGTCTTTCATATTCGCCAGCTTGGTCGAAGACACAGGCACCAGACCATCACTAGGCTCGGCTAACATCGCGTCACCCATACCCCAGCTCGAATTACCGGCGATGATCCCTGCCTGAAACTGTAGTTGTGGTAACTGATTGGCGAAGCTCTGCTCGCCATCACCTAACGCGGCCGTTGTCTCACCCAATAGTTTAAACCAAATGTGGTCAGCAACGGCATTAACTGCGCGGGTGCCGTGGTTAGGCGTACCGATCATCACCACTTGATCCAGGCGCTGTAAAAAAGCTTGATTTTTGGGGTCGGCCAAAAATCCTCGAACCATAAGCCCAGCTAACGAATAACCCACAAAGTGTAGCGGCTGATCATCGGCACAGCAGTGTTGCATTTGGCTTTGAACCTGCGCTAACGCCGCGTCGGCGCCTTGGGACAAGGAGGCATAATCTAACGTCACTACTTCAAAACCTGCTGCCAGCAAGCGTTTTTCTAACCACCACAAAGACATCGGTATTGTACGAACTCAAAAACAGTCAACCTCTGGCTACTATAGAAACTATTCCTTGGCCCAAACACAAACGGTGCAAGCCTCATACAACCTATTGCCCATGACTGGGTCAAGGGGGTTCTTATACCAGCTTAGCAGGTGCTACCCACATCAGCCATGGTAGCGCCAAGGCGCTTTATAATTTAGTAGCAATACCGCCAAAAATAACGGCCAAGACGCTTAACAACCAATTAAGGGACCAATTTAGCAATGACTCTAACTAATAATGGCGCTATGATCCGGTTTTATCTTATTAATTCACAGAGAACACCACCATGCTAAACGTCAATTCGTATTTTGATGACAATGTTAAATCGATCGCCTTTCAAGGCAAAACACAGGCCACAACTGTAGGCGTGATGGACCTGGGTGAATTTACCTTTGGCACCAGTCAATATGAAGTCATGACCATCATTGATGGCGAACTCGAAGTAAAGCTACCAGGCACAACGAGCTGGAACACCTTTACCAACGGTAACCAATTTGAAGTTGAAGCTAATAGCAGCTTTGAAGTCAAAGTTGTACGCCAAACGGCTTACCACTGCACTTACGAATAACCCCTAGAGCGCCCCTTGAAATGGCTTCAATCGTCATTATATTAGACTATACTAAACATATATTGACCTACTCGAGATAAGCCTATGCCAAGTATTACTAGCCGCTGCCCTCACTGCCAAAAAAACAACCGGGTTCCGTCGCAGCGAATTACAGACGAAGCTAATTGTGGCGCCTGCAAACAAACCTTGTTTGCAGGTAAACCGATCGCCGGAACGGCAGCGAACTTTAACGCCTTAGTGAACAGCGACAAACCGGTAGTAGTGGATTTTTGGGCGCCATGGTGCGGACCTTGCGTCGGATTTGCCCCAGTGTTTGAACACACGGCGCAAGCCAAGTCAGAACAGATGCGCTTTGTAAAAGTGGATACCGAGGCCGAACAAATGCTCGGTTCACAGTTCAACATCCGCAGCATCCCTACCTTAATGGTGTTCAAAAATGGTAAGGTCGTAGACCAACTCAATGGCGCCTTGCCGCAACAGCAATTTGATCAATGGTTAAACGCAGCCATGGTAAAATAACCACAGAGGACCGGTCTATGCGCATTGTTAGCATGCAAAGCCACATTGTTGCAGTGCCACCACCCCATATTGGTGGCATGTACTGGGTTTTTGTGACTTTACGTACCGATTGCGGCATCCAAGGCGTCGGCGAAGTTTACGCCTCAAGTTTTCACCCCACGGTGATGGTGGCAGCCTTAGATGATGTATTTGAACGCTACTTAAAGGGGCATAACCCGCACCATATCGAACGTTTCTATCGCCAGTGTTATTCCAGCGGCTTTACCCAAAGACCTGACCTCACCATGATGGGTGCCTTTAGTGGCTTAGAAATTGCCTGCTGGGACATTATTGGCAAAGCGGCTAAGCAGCCGGTTTATGAGCTTATCGGGGGTAAAGTACATGATAAACTCCGTTGTTACACCTACCTTTACCCGAAAAATGCACAGGGCGACTACGACTATACCGACGCTGGGTTGGCTGCAGATACGGCGCTCGCCAATAAAGAACTCGGTTTTAACGCCGTAAAATTTGATCCTGTAGGGCCGTATTCAGCCTATAGCGGACATCATGTATCACTTAAAGCCATGCAAACATCCGCCTTGTTTTGCGAAAAAATTCGCGCCGCCGTAGGCAGCGATTGTGACTTGTTGATTGGCACTCACGGACAAATGACACCCGCTTCTGCCATACGGCTGGCTAAGTACCTAGAACCGTTTGATCCTTTGTGGTTTGAAGAACCGGTACCACCTGGGCAAGCCGAAGCCATGGCCCAAGTTGCGCAAAAAACTAGCATCCCGATTGCCACTGGGGAGCGGCTCACCACCAAATATGAATTTAGCGAACTACTCAAACATAAAGCAGCCGCTATTTTGCAAATGAACCTAGGCCGCGTTGGCGGCATTTTGGAAGCCAAAAAAATTGCTGCCATGGCCGAAGTTCACTTCTGCCAGATTGCACCTCACTTATATAACGGTCCTATTGGCGCCGCTGCCAGTATACAACTAGCCACGGCCACACCTAATTTTTTAATGCAGGAAAGCATTGGCACATGGGACGGTTTTCATGCGGATATTTTGCAACAAAAAATCGATTGGCAAGACGGTTACATCATACCCAACAGCAAACCTGGTATCGGCGTAGAACTCAATATGGACGTGGTTAAGGCTCACTCGCCGTATACTGGACGTAAGCTGCACTTAAGCATGGATCCTACGCCTTACGATGTAAAAACCAGCGATTCCAGCTAAATCATACTGCGCGCTAAAGTAGTGCATATGGCGCTAACCCAAACGATAAGTGCACCAGAGTTGTTCCTAGCCTCTCACCAGCCACACTATAATTACAGCAAAAATACCCCATAACACATTGTTTTTAATACGTTTATTATCTTTGGCACGATAATCGCAATAGAGAAATTAGTCTTCTAATCAACTCGCCGAGAATCGCACCATGGAAAACAACCTATACGAACTCCAGTTTGCCCTGGATACCTTTTACTTTTTAATCTGTGGCGCTCTGGTCATGTGGATGGCCGCGGGCTTTGCCATGCTCGAAGCTGGTTTGGTTCGCAGTAAAAACACCACCGAGATCCTCACCAAAAACGTGGCGCTATTCGCCATCTCCTGCATTATGTATTTAATCATGGGCTATCAAATCATGTATGGCGGTGGTTGGTTACTGAGCGACATTGAAGTGATCGACAAGGCGCAGGTCTTAGCTGACTCCGCTGCCGAAGGGTTTGGGGGTGCATCGGTTTATTCCGCCGCATCAGACTTTTTCTTTCAAGTGGTATTTGTTGCCACCGCCATGTCCATCGTCTCTGGTGCGGTGGCAGAACGCATGAAATTATGGTCATTTTTAGTCTTTACCGTGGTGATGACCGGTTTTATTTACCCCATGGAAGGCGCATGGACTTGGAATGGTGACGATGTATTTGGCTGGTACAACCTGGGTGAACTCGGTTTCTCGGACTTTGCCGGTTCCGGCATCGTACATATGGCCGGTGCTGCAGCGGCATTAGCCGGGGTATTGTTATTGGGAGCGCGTAAGGGCAAATACGGCGCCAATGGCCAAGTGCGGGCAATTCCGGGTGCCAACTTACCCTTGGCCACCTTAGGTACATTCATCCTGTGGATGGGTTGGTTTGGGTTTAACGGCGGCTCAGTACTCAAGTTAGGTGACGTCAACTCCGCACATTCTGTGGCCATGGTGTTTCTTAATACCAATGCAGCGGCTGCAGCAGGCGCTATTGCAGCATTGCTAGTGGCGCGCATCAAGTTTGGCAAGGCCGACTTAACCATGATGCTTAACGGTGCCCTTGCGGGCCTAGTGACCATCACCGCCGAACCCTCTACCCCTACGGCGTTAGAAGCGAGCGTATTTGGCGCATTGGGCGGTGTGTTAGTGGTGTTTAGCATTCTGGCGTTAGATAAACTGCGGTTAGATGACCCCGTAGGGGCGATCTCCGTGCACGGCAGCGCAGGCTTACTGGGTTTGTTGTTAGTGCCGTTAACCAATGATGCAGCGAGTTTCAGCGGCCAAATAATTGGTGCCGCAACTATTTTTGTTTGGGTGTTTGGTTTGAGCTTCGTAGTATGGTTTGTCATCAAAAAGCTAGTGGGCATCCGTGTTACCGAAGAGGAAGAATACAAAGGCGTAGACATTTCTGAATGTGGCATGGAAGCCTACCCCGAATTCACGGCCAGCTAATTTACATCAGCGCCACCACTTTTAAAGGGCTTGTTCCGCGATGAAACTAGCCCTTTTTTTCGTTAGTGGGCTAAGCTATGCTAAGGTTTCAATTCGAGAGTATGTGACGGACTATGAAAAAACTAAAAAACGAAAAGGAATTGCTGAAAAAGGCCATTGCTTTAGGCACGGCATATGCCAATACACGAGGCGTAGCCCGATTTGAAGCAACCGACTCTGCTGCCACAAAAATCGAGTATATCTACCGCCTGTTAGTGCACGATAAATTGATTCAACCCTTACCCGAAGATCAAGTTTCGCAACCTTCAATGCAGCATAAGCTCGCACTGTGGGTCGACCGACAAATAGCGTCATAGGGCAATAAACCATGGATGAATTTGAACACATTATTGTCACTCAAGAGCAACAGTGGTTAGAAATCACGCTCAATCGTGCAGCCAGTTTTAATGCCTTATCTCAGCAGATGATGGCGCAACTGCAGTTGGCGTTAGACCAAGCTAGCCTTACGGATGACCTCACTTGCATTATCATTAAAGCCCAAGGCAAAGCCTTTTGCGCTGGGCACGACCTAAAACAAATGCAGGCCAACAACAACGTCGACTACTACCAAAACCTATTTGATCAATGCAGCCAACTGATGCAAACCATTGTGCAATGCCCAATTCCGGTGATTGCCCAAGTGCAAGGCGTAGCCACCGCTGCGGGCTGCCAGTTGGTGGCCACCTGCGACCTTGCGGTGGCGTCACAAGACGCACGTTTTGCCGTATCGGGTATCAATATCGGTCTATTTTGCTCCACCCCAGCGGTCGCTTTAAGCCGCAACATACAGCCTAAAAAAGCCATGGAAATGTTACTCACCGGTGAGTTTATCAGTGCCACAGAAGCGCAACAGCAAGGTTTGGTTAATCGCGTTGTGCCGGCAGAAGACCTGACTCAAACTAGCCGTGATCTAGCAGCCACCATCAGCAGCAAAGCCAAAGTTGCGGTACGTACTGGCAAAGCCATGTTCTATCCACAACTCAACATGGACCTACCACAAGCCTACCAATTTGCCGCCGAGCACATGGTGTGCAACCTCATGACACCAGAAACCCAACATGGGCTTGACGCCTTTGTTAATAAAAAGCCCAAAGGATAAGTGTGCAAGATCTAATAAAAATCATTGATTTTGTAAAACAAATCGACCAACTCAAAGCTGTTCTGCGTAAAACCCGCCCCTTGGGTATGCAACGTTATGAAAATTCGGCTGAGCATTCTTGGCAAGTGACCTTAGCGGCCTTGATGCTCAAAGACTACGCCGCGCAGCCGGTTGATATTGACCGAGTGTTACGTATGTTATTAATCCACGATTTGTGCGAAATCGATACCGGTGACGTCATTGTGTATGACGCCATAGGCAGCGAACACGAAGCTGCAGAAACCGCAGCAACCCAGCGCATACTCGGCTTATTGCCCAACGACATGGGCGACGAATACATTGCCCTATGGCACGAATTCGAAGCGGCAAAGAGCGCTGATTCGCGCTTTGCCAAGGCCCTAGACCGCGCCCTACCCCTACTCCATAACCTCAACGACCAAGGTCATAGCTGGCAAACCCATGGCATTAGCGTAGCTCAAGTTAAAACCGTCAATGGCGGCCGTATTAGCAAGGGCTGCCCAAAGTTGTGGCAACTGCTGGAGCCCATGGTCGATGACGCAAAAGCGAAAGGATGGCTCAGCTAACAAAGGCGGGATGTTAAGAATGACGCCGTGGCACACATGGTATCACCCATCCAAAACTGGTAGAATACGCCACCCGTTTTTTGCTTCGTTTGGATTCCCTTGATTACCACCGCTAACATCACCATGCAATTTGGCGCAAAGCCATTGTTCGAAAACATCTCCGCTAAGTTTGGCAATGGCAATCGCTATGGTCTGATCGGTGCTAACGGTTGTGGCAAGTCCACCTTCATGAAGATACTCAGTGGCGAGTTAAAACCCACCTCCGGCAACGTTTCTTTCTCTCCCACCGACACTGTGGGCACCTTAAGCCAAAACCAATTCGCGTTTGAAGAATATTCGGTCATTGATGCCGTAATCATGGGTGATACAAAACTTTGGCAGGTTAAACAAGCCCGCGAAGCCATTTACAACCAGGCAGAAATGACTGAAGAAGACGGCATGAAAGTGGCCGAACTGGAAGTTGAATTTGCCGAAATGGATGGCTACAGCGCCGAAAGCCGTGCTGCAGAAATCTTAACTCAGGCAGGCATCGATGAGTCTTTCCATTGGGGCTTAATGTCGCAAGTGGCCCCAGGCTGGAAGCTACGCGTCTTGTTAGCCCAAGCGCTATTTGCTGATCCCGATATTTTATTGTTAGACGAGCCTACAAACAACCTCGACATTGCCACCATTAACTGGCTTACAGAAGTACTTAATCAGCGTCGCAGCACCATGATTATTATTTCTCACGACCGTTATTTCCTTAACTCTGTGTGCACCCACATGGCCGACATCGATTACGGTGAATTACGGGTATACCCAGGCAACTACGAAGCGTACATGACGGCATCTTCTTTGATACAAGAGCAATTACTTACGGCCAATGCCAAGAAAAGCGCCGAACGTGAAGAGTTACAGCAGTTTGTCGCCCGCTTCTCTGCCAACGCATCTAAAGCCAAGCAGGCTTCTTCGAGAGCAAAAAAGTTAGAGAAAATCCAACTCGACGAAGTCATCGCCTCGAGTCGCGTTTCACCCTACATTGGTTTTAGCGCCCATAAAAAGCTCCACCGCCAGGCCCTTGTGTTGGAAAAAGTAGGTCATGGTTTTGAAGACCTACCGCTATTTAGCAACGGCGAACTGATTTTGGAAGCCGGCTCTAAGTTAGCGGTGATTGGCGAAAACGGTGTCGGTAAAACCACTTTTTTACGCTGCTTGTTGGACGAACTGAAAGCTAACAAGGGGTCTATCAAGTGGTCTGAAAATGCCGTACTAGGTTATTGCCCGCAAGACAGCAGCAGCGACTTTAGCAGTGACTTAACCCTGTTTGATTGGATGTCCCAGTGGCGCACAGCCAAACATGACGACCTAACCGTAAGAGGTATGTTAGGGCGTTTGTTATTTACCGCCGACGATTACCTAAAGAAAGTCGACGTCTGTTCTGGTGGCGAGAAAAACCGCTTATTGTTTGGCAAATTGATGATGCAGGACACTAACGTGTTGATCATGGACGAACCGACCAACCACTTAGACATGGAAGCCATTGAGTCCCTTAACAAAGCCTTAAAGACCTATGATGGCACCTTAATCTTTGTTAGCCACGACCGCGAATTCGTCTCGTCTTTGGCAACCCGCGTGGTTGAAATAAAAGATCAGCAAGTTTTTGATTTTCAAGGCACTTATGGCGAATACTTAGCCAGCCAAGCCGTCGCTATTTAGCAAACAACTGATTTAAGTCGGCAAACGCTTTGAATTCCAAAGCGTTGCCACTCGGGTCACTAAAAAATAGAGTCGATTGTTCCCCTACTTCGTCCTTAAAACGAGTGCAAGGCTCAATAATAAAGTCAACTTGACCAGCCAAGCGCTGAGCCAATTGTTGCCAGTCTTCTAGGGTCAACACCACACCAAAATGCGGCACAGGCACACCTTTACCATCTACACCATTCACATGCACAGCCACCTTGCCCGTGTTACCTAGATGCGGATTAAGGTGCGTCACCAGCTGGTGGCCATACAGGTTCCAATCAATCCACTCCTCACTAGAGCGGCCTTCGCTTAAACCTAGCAACTGACCATAAAAAGCCCGTGATTCAGCGATATTTCGCACTGGGATGGCTAAATGGAAAGGTCGAATTTGATGATTAGACATGGGTTATTCCTCAGGCTCGATTAAAGGCTCAGTTATACAGGCAAACCGCGGGCTAAGCGTTTAAAGAACAAGCGTACCAACACATTACTACGGCCAATAATACGCGTCACCACAAAGATGATTTTAACTTTGTTGCGGGATATTTTTATTTGCGAACTGTGCTCAAAATCTGGACGACGGTGAATGTTTTTTAAGGTCAACATGGCCATACCAATGGCCCACAAACAAAAATTGCGATAACCCTGCTCTGAACTTGGCAGCATGAGGGTGTAACGCATGGCGTCGCATAAGTGTGTATGGGCAATAGTCACAAGTTCGATCACCCCGTGTTGAAATGCAACCTCAGTGCGTTGACTGGGAAAGTCCTGTAACTCAACATTGTGGCGGCTAAACACGTCTTGCGGTAACCAACAAATGCCACGGCTTTGGTCCTGCCAAATGTCTTTGAGTATATTGGTCATTTGTAAACCTTGACCAAAAGACACGGCCAAAGGCATTAGAAAATCTTGGTGCCGCCTTACTTTGCTGCAGTAATCACAATAAAGCAAGGTGAGCATTTCACCCACAATGCCCGCTACATGATAACAATAATCGTTGAGGACCAGTAAGTTGGGCAAACCCGCATGAGGCTGGTGGCTTTGATAGTGCATCATCCCTTGCACCATAGTGGCCACACACTGCTGGATAATCGCTTGCTGGGAGGGTTTAAAACTCAAGAATAGTCGTAGCATGCGCTGACTATTAGCAATTAAATCAAGCTCCGCTGCAGCCGTATCACCGTCGAGTAGAGGCAGCAGTTCGCAAGCCCAATCATCAGCCGAGCCATGGCCCGCTAATAGTTGCGTCAACTGGTCGCTAAAGCTCACCTTTAAGGCTAACGCCAAGTGCGGATCATCTTCAATAGTATCGGCAATACGGCACCATAAGTAGGCATTACCCACCACCGCTTCCAGTTGTTTTGGCAACTGAGGTATGGTCAAGGCAAAGGTGCGCGACACCCCTTGCAAGATGTAATCCTGATACTCGCTATCGGTGTAACTCGTCGAGTCTTGCAGCAAAAATCGCTTCATTAGTTAGCTTTAACCAATCACCGCCAGCAAACGCGCCTTAGTATCGGCATCGGCAAACGAAGCCTGCATAGCTATATGGGAGATATGACGTAGCTGTTGTAGGTCTAAACCAAAGTCTTGAGCAGCCGATTGGTACTCAGACCCCACGGTCGTTGCGAAGAATGGTGGATCATCGGAATTAAGGCTAGTACTAATACCTGCTTCAAGGATCTTATTTAGCGGGTGACTGGCTAAGTCTGGGTATACAGACAAAGCTATATTGCTGCCAGGGCAAACTTCTAAGGCAATGCCACGCTTAACCAACTCGGCCATAAGCGCAGGGTCTTCCACACTGCGTACTCCATGGCCAATACGGGTTACCGGTAGATTATCGATGGCATCCCATACACTTTCGGGGCCTAACACTTCACCGGCATGCGTTGTACACGCATAGCCGGCTGCAGCGGCAACATTAAAAGCCGGCGCAAAATCGGCCTGAGTGAACATAGATTCATTACCGCCCATGCCAAAACCAACAATATATGGGTGCGGGTTATCAACCAATTGCTGGGCAACAATAAGGGCCTGTTCAGGGCCTAAATGGCGTACACAGGAGATAATCAACCGGCCCACAATACCAAAGTCACGTTGTGCATCGTCGATGCCCTGCACACATCCAGACAGCATCTCGTCGTAACTCATCCCAACGGCGGCGGCGTGGTCTGGTGAAATAAAGGTTTCTGCATAAATGGTACCTTCCTCGGCACATTGCTGCATATAGGTGTACATTATGTCACGGTAGTCTTGGGGCTTTCGCAAACAAAAGCTGGCTTCATCGTAGGCATTTAAAAACCCAACAAAGTCCGACCAAGCAAACATGTCGTCGGCTGTGAAGAGGTCCTGTTTCAGGCTAATGCCGTTACGTTGAGCTATAGTGCGCACTAAATCGGGTTGAATACAGCCTTCTAGGTGGCTGTGAAGCTCGACTTTAGGCAGTTGTTGGATCTGGGTCTGTAGGTCTTGTTGCATTAAAAATACTCTATCAATCAATTCAAAGTGCAGGCATCGCCATAGGCTAATGGCACTAGGTTTAAATGTTGGGCTATGGTTTGCCCCATGTCAGCAAAGTTTGCTCTCTCACCGAGGTTAAACGCTTTAACCGGAGCACCACAATAGTGGCCAAAAAATACCACGGGTACGTGTTCACGGGTATGATCCGACCCTGGCCAGGTGGGATCACAACCATGGTCGGCGCTGAGCAATACCAAATCTTGCGGTTCTAACTTGGCTTCAATTTCAGACAAGCGTAAATCAAACTCCTCTAACGCATTGGCGTAACCCGCGACGTCACGGCGGTGACCAAATTGACTATCAAAATCAACCAAGTTGACGAACAACAAACCTTGTTTCACCTTGTCCATTTGATCCAAAAGCTGGTCCACCAAGGCCATATTGTTAGCACCCTTAACCGTATAGCTAACGCCTTTATGGGCAAAAATATCACCCACTTTTCCCACTGATACCACGGTCCCTTGCTGATCTTGAATATGATCAAGCAGCGTAGGGCCAGTAGGCGGCGTAGTTAAGTCTTTGCGGTTGGCCGTGCGCTTAAAATCCGCGGCGCAGGTGCCGGTAAATGGACGCGCGATCACCCGAGTTACATTAAGCGGATCTACCAGCTTTTTCGCCACCTCGCACAAAGCATACAGTCGCTCTAGGCCAAAGTGTTCTTCATGGGCGGCAATTTGAAACACCGAATCGGCCGAAGTATAACAAATTGGTAAACCGGTATGTATGTGTTGCTCACCAAACTGTGCCAATATGTCGGTGCCAGAGCCGTGTTTATTAGCTAATGTGCCTTCTATGCCACCTAGGGTTTGTAGATCTCGCATCAGTGGTTGAGGAAAACAGTTGTCTTGCTGGGGAAAAGTACCCCATTCGAACGGCACCGGTAAGCCACAAATTTCCCAATGTCCACTGGGGGTGTCTTTACCGCTACTCACTTCTACGGCGTGGCCGTATGCACCCTCAAGCAAATCATGGGTGGCCAAGGGTAACGCTGCCTTACGGCTGCCAACAGCTGCCGCACCTAAACCCCAGCGCAATAGGTTGGGGATTTTTAACGGGCCTTGGCGCTGTGCATTATCAGCGTATCCCTGCGCACAGGCTTCAACAATATGGCCGAAGGTATCTGCATTTTGATCGCCATACTTGGACGCGTCTGCGCTGGCGCCAAGACCCAAGGAATCAAGTATGATGATGATCGATCGCTGCATCGGCTGACTCATAATTAGGCCTGTATGATTTGTTTTACCAGCTCGGCAGCTGGTTTCAATTGACTGTCTAGTTGCACCATCTGCGGCACCTGTTGCTGCAGCATAAACAGCTGATCGCTGGTGCGCGCGTGAGCAAAAAACAAAGGCTCACCAACTTCTATATAGTCACCAATTTGAGCCATTTTGGTTAACCCTACGGCATGATCGATTTTATCGCTAGCAACCGATCGACCCGCTTTTAAAGTCACCATGGTTAATCCAATTGAGCGCACATCCATGGCACTCACATAGCCCGAATGGGTGGCCAATATCGGCTCGATCAGCTCGGCTTGAGGCAAGTAATATGTCGGCTTTTTCATCAAATCGCTAGGCCCACCCAAACCCACTACCATGTCTGCAAACACTTGGGCTGCATAGCCTTGCTGCAGGGCTAATTCGGCTTTACGTCTAGCTTGGGCCAAGTTAGGTTCTAGTTGGCTAAGTTCTAACATGTGCGCTGCTAGGTCGAGGGTCAAGTCTAATAACCTTGAGTCGGCAGCAGAGGGGTTGAGGAGAAATTCAATACACTCCATCATTTCCACGGCATTGCCTACACTGTGCCCCAATACCTGATTCATATCGGTAACCAAACATCGCGTTGGCACACCGGCGCCAGTCGCCACTTGGGATATGCTCTCAGCGAGTTCTTGAGCCATCGGCATGGCTGCGGCAAAGGCACCGTTGCCAGTTTTAACATCCATGACCAAGGAACCTAAGCCCGCTGCCAACTTTTTAGACAATATAGAGGCTGTAATTAAGTCGATCGACTCCACCGTTGCAGTCACGTCACGGGTGGCATAAAAACGTTGGTCGGCGGGCGCAAGCTGGGCTGTTTGGCCAATAATGGCGCAGCCTGTGGTTTTCACTAAAGCCTTAAAATCAGCTTGACTAGGCATGGCGTTGTAGCCCGGAATACTCTCAAATTTATCTAGAGTGCCGCCGGTATGGCCTAAGCCTCGGCCAGAAATCATCGGTACATAAGCGCCGCAAGCAGCAACAATGGGGCCTAACATGAGGCTAACTTTATCACCCACACCGCCGGTAGAGTGTTTATCCACCACCGGACCGTTAAGGTCCATGTCTTGCCAACTAAGTACCTGGCCCGAGCGCATCATTTGTTGCGTTAAACTAATACGCTCTTGCATGGTCATGCCGCGCTGAAACACTGCCATAGCAAAGGCGCCTAACTGAGCGTCTGATAATTGCCCGCTAGTGATGCCTTGCACTAAAAAGGTAATTTCTGCATCGCTCAGAACCAAGCCATCGCGTTTTTTGCGAATTAGCTCTTGGGGCAAAAAGACGGCGCTCACGCGGGCGTCTCGTAGCCTTGCAAAAAGGCGTTGAGCAAGGACTCTACGGCATGGGTGGCTAAGGCCGCGTATTCAATCGTTTGTTCATGACTTAACGGCGTTGGACTCATCCCCGCAGCATAGTTTGTAACGATCGATAATGCACACAAAGGTAAACCTTGGTGACGCGCTAGAATCACTTCTGGCACGGTAGACATCCCCACAGCTTGAGCGCCTAATATTTTAAGTGCGCGAATCTCAGCTGGGGTTTCAAAATGAGGACCACACATCCATGCATAAACACCTTCATGTAAGGTCACGTGGTTGGCTCGAGCAGCACTACGCATCGCGTCGTTCATACCATGGTGGTAGGCCTGCGTCATGTCTACAAAGCGCGTATTTCCCTGAGCCCCAAATAAGGGTGACACCCCAGTCATATTAATGTGGTCTGTAAGCAGCATTACACTACCTGGGCCAGCTTCTTCGACCATGCTACCGGCGGCATTGGTCAACACTAGGGCTTCGCAGCCCATGGCTTTAAAGGTTTGAATCGCCACCGCCATCACATCGGCTTGGCCATGTTCATAATAATGTGCTCGGCCTTGCAATACGGCCACCCGAGTGCCACCAACGTGCCCCAATACTAAGCGGCCCGCGTGCCCGCCTACGCCAGCTTGGGGAAACCCTGGTAGGTCATCAAAGCTAATGCTGACCAAAGCGTCCACTTGATCGGCAAAAGGGCCTAGCCCAGAACCTAGCACCATGCCCACTTGAGGAACAAACCCTTTGGCAGCTTGATGAATAACAGCTAAACAGGCTTCAACCTGACTCATGATAAAAACTCCGGCCCAAATGCGTGGGGCAATAATTCTGCAAGATGTCGGCGTTGTTGCACGCCGGTTGGAGAACACAAAATAACCGGCGTTTGGGCATCTGCAAATTCGCGAATGCGCTGACGGCAGCCACCACACGGAGTGGCGCCTTGCTGGTCTTGGCTCATAATATATATTTGTTTAATGCGTTGATGGCCAGCTAACACCATGGCTGCAATAGCGGCCGTCTCGGCACAATGGCCTTCTGGGTAACTGGCATTTTCAACATTACAGCCAGCAAATGTTTGGCCATCTTCGGTTACAACCAAGGCACCTACCGGATAATTTGAATAGGGCGCATAGGCTTTACCCATGGCCTGTTTAACGGCCGCAAGGTAGTTTGAGTCTAGCGATGAATCTTTGTTTTGATCTACAACAGGCACGTCAGCGCTCCTTCACATAAGCGGTACCCACCGCTTTGGGTGGAATTGCACGACCGATAAATCCAGCTAACAAAACCACCGTTAATATATACGGAGCGGCTTCTATTAATTGTACTGGAATCACCCCAAAACCTTCTATTTGTACACCCTGAAGGCGTACAGCTAACGCATCTAAGAAACCAAATAACAAACACGCTAACATCACCGTTAAAGGTCGCCATTTACCAAAGATCAGCGCTGCCAAAGCAATAAAACCCTGCCCAGCCGTCATGTCGCGGGTAAATTGAGCATTATAAGCAGTACCTATGTAGGCTCCAGCAATGCCACACAAAATGCCACCTACGATGAGTGCCTGGTAACGTAACTTGATCACCGAAAGGCCGGCGGTATCAACGGCTTTAGGGTTTTCGCCCACAGCGCGCAGACGCAAACCAAACCGGGTGCGAAACACTACCCACCAAACCAACGGCACCACAGCAAACGCCACATACACTAAAATGTTATGGCCACTAATCAACTCTTTATAAATAGGTCCAAGCACAGGAATAAAGGCCAGCTGTTCTACATAAGGTAAGGTAATTGAGAGAAACCGTGATTCGTTGTTTAACGCGGGTGTTAAACCACCTTGGTGGAACCACGCCAAACCCAAAATTATGGTTAAACCCGCGGCCAATATATTAATGGCGACACCACTGACAATTTGGTCACCACGGTGGGTAATGGTGGCAAAACCGTGTAGCAGCGCCAGGCAACACGAAGCGACGATAGCCGCTGCCAAACCCAACCACGGTGAACCAAACACGGCAGCCACACTCGCAGCAGCAAAGGCTGCAGCCAGCATCTTTCCTTCTAGACCAATGTCCACTACGCCTGCCCGCTCAGAGAACAGCCCGGCCATGGCGGCCAAAATCAATGGCGAAGACACCCTTAATGTGGCATCTAAGGTCAGCAACAGCGTTAACAATAGATCGCTCATACAGTAACTCCTGCCGCGCTAGTCTGCTGGGTTACAGGCGCCAAAGTCCGTATCAACCAAGGCCGGTACATGTACTCTAACGCACCACAAAACAGAATAACTAAACCTTGCATCACCACTACTATATCGCGCGACACCCCACTCATTTCAAATGCCAACTCTGCGCCGCCTTGATACAAAGTACCAAATAATAACGCCGCCACAATAATCCCCACCGGATGATTACGCCCCATCAGTGCTACTGCGATGCCGCCAAAACCGTAGCCAAGATGAAAATCCATGACTAAGCGATGTTGATAGCCCACTAATTCGTTAATACTCACTAAACCGGCTAAAGCACCAGAAATACACATGGCCACGATAATCACGCGCTTGGGTTTGATACCCCCATACACCGCCGCCGTACTATTTTTACCGGTGGCACGAATGGCATAGCCCCAACGGGTTTGCCACAAAAAGAACCACACCGCCACAGCACAAACGAGGGCCAATAACACCGACAAATTCAACGGCGATGCTTCTATGGAGTACCCCATACCGGCAGCTACATCATGCACAAAAGGCATCCACGCATTGGTTGGAAACAATTCGCTCTGTGGCGTCATCTGGCCCATTTCACGCAATACATGCACCATCAAATAGACCATCAATGACGCCGCTAAAAAGTTGAACATAATGGTGGTAATGACTATATGACTACCGCGATAAGCCTGCAAGTAGGCCGGAATTAATGCCCATAAGGCGCCAAACAACAAAGCGCCAATGATACTGGCGGGGATAAACAGCCAAGCACCTAAGGTTGGATCAAGCATAAAGATGGCTAGACCTGCACCTAACCCACCTATGTAAGCTTGTCCTTCTCCACCAATATTGAATAAGCCCGCATGAAACGCGACCGCTACAGCCAAACCTGTGAAAATAAAATTAGTGGTGTAATAAATGGTATAGCCAATCCCTTCTTCATAACCAAAGGCCCCATAGAGCAGTATTTCAGCGGCCTCTAGAGGGTTAACGTCGATGAGCCAAAACACCACGGCGGTCACGGCAAAAGCTGTCAATACATTAAGCACTGGTAGTAACAATCGGTTAATCCAGGTAATGCGATTTTCGCGATTCATAAGTCGAGTTCCTGGACAGTTCTATTAGATGATGACTTAGCATCGTTCATCGCTTGTAAGGGATCTATCGGGTCTAAGGCATTCGCCATCATCATTCCTAAAGTGCGCTCATCGGCATCTTCGGCATTGATACGACCACTAATGGCACCGTCGCACAATACGATAATGCGATCACTCACAGACATAATTTCTTCCAGCTCCACAGACACCAACAACACGGCTTTGCCTGCGTCTCGCATAGCAATGATACGTTGATGAATAAATTCAATAGCCCCAATATCCACACCACGTGTGGGTTGCCCAATCAGCAATACCTCAGGGTTACGCTCCATTTCACGACCCAAGATCAGTTTTTGCTGATTGCCACCGGAAAAGTTGGCCGATTTAAGCTGGGGGTCTGCGGGCCTCACATCAAAGGCTTGCATCAGCTGCTGGCAATTGGCATCAACTTTAGCTTTGCTAAGCCACACGCCTGAGTTAATGTTCGCATCGGTGTGATAACCTAATAAGGCCGATTCACTGGCGCTAAAATCGGTAATCAAACCCATACGATGTCGGTCTTCTGGCACATGTGCCAAACCTAAACCACGTAAGATATCTGGAGTTAAAGGGTGTTTGTTATCCATCTCCATGCCCAAAACTTCAATGTGACCCTGGGTGATTGGAATGATACCTGCTAAGGCTTCCAGTAATTCCGTTTGACCATTACCAGACACGCCGGCCACACCTAACACTTCGCCAGCTCTTAGCTCAAAACTTACGTCTTTAAGGCGCTCTACGCCCTGACTATCAACCACTGTTAAGCGGCTTACACGCATGAGTGGAGCCCTAACATTAGCGGCACCTTTGTCTACACTTAACAATACTTTGCGGCCTACCATCAACTCAGCCAACTCTTCTCGGTCTGTGTCACAGGTATTTCTGTGGGCCACCATCTGGCCCGCTCGCATGACCGACACTTGGTCAGTAATACTCATAATTTCCCGTAATTTATGGGTAATCAGCATAATAGTCACGCCCTGCTGTTTTAGGGCGGAAAAAATTCGGAACAGTTCTACTGTTTCTTGCGGCGTTAATACACCCGTAGGCTCATCCAAAATCAGTATCTTGGCGCCTTTATAAAGGGCTTTTAAAATTTCTACACGTTGCTGTAAACCTACAGACAAGGTATCAATAGTGGCATCTAGATCGACCTTGAGGCCATACTCTTCGCCTAAACGGGTAAGTTCTTTACGGGCTGCGGCCAAACCATGGGCCAACAGTTCTCCGCCTTCAGTGCCTAAAATCACGTTTTCTAATACCGTGAAGTTTTCTACCAGCATAAAATGCTGATGTACCATGCCAATGCCTGCAGCAATGGCATGATGGGAATCTGTAAATGTATAGGTGTTGCCTAATACATCAATTTGTCCTGCGTCGGCTTGGTAAAAGCCATACAGAATGCTCATAAGCGTGGATTTACCCGCGCCATTTTCGCCAATAATACCGTGGATATTGCCTTCTGTTACCTGCAGACACACTTTATTATTGGCATGCACTGCTCCAAAGCGTTTATCAATATCAGTTAACTCTATAGCGAATTTTTTCATGGTCATTGGTCGACGGTTATCAGTTGGTGGTTATTGGTCGGTGGCTTATTACAAACCACCGACCGTCTACTACAAACTATCTATTAATAGTTACAAGTATTGTCAGACATATAGTCATGAACACTTAACTCACCAGCAATGATCGCCGCTTTAAGAGCGTTTACTTTGGCTTCCATGTCAGCAGTAACCAACCCACGGTTATGCTCGTCTAGTGCCCAATCAACACCACCTTCAGCAAGACCCATGCTTACGAAACCAGGCTTCCAAGTACCATTTTGCTCCGCAGCATAGCTTTGGTAAGCCGCTTCGCCTACACGCTTAACCATAGAGGTTAATACGGTACCTGGCTGGAGGTAGTTCTGGTTTGAGTCAACACCGATAGCAAGCTTACCCATATCGGCCGCAGTTTGAATCACACCTACACCAGAAGAACCGGCAGCCGCAAACACCACGTCAGCACCAGATTCAAACTGGCTGCGCGCTACTTCGCCACCCTTAGATGGGTTAGCAAAGGCTGCACCGGTAGAACCAATGAAACTATGTAATACGTTAATGTTAGCATTAATGTGCTTCGCACCTTGTTCATAACCACAACCAAACACGGCTAGCAAAGGGATATCCATTGCGCCAACGTAGCCCACAGTACCTGTCTCAGACTTCATAGCCGCTAATGCGCCTACCAAGAAAGAACCTTCTTGAGCACGGAAAACAACGTTTTGTACGTTGGCTTCTGGCACTACCATGTCGATCAAAGTGAACTTTGAGTCTGGGTACGCTTGTGCCGCGGCACTTACAGCGTTAGCCTGTGAGAAACCTACAGCAACGATTGGACTACTGCCACGCTTAGCCAGCTTTTTAAGGCCTTGCTCAACTTGAGCGTCGTTAGTTGGCTCTACTTCGCGAACACTAATTCCGGTATCGGCGGTAAACCGCTTAACACCATTGAATACGGCCTCGTTGAATGACTTGTCGAACTTGCCGGCTTTGTCATATACGACTGCTGGGCTGATATCTGCCTGAGCAATAGAAGCAGTTAAGACAACCGCGCCTGCTGCCAACGCCATAGTAATTTTAGTTAATTTCATTAGTTACTTCTCCTCGTTTAATAGACCGGCTTAAGCCGTTTCTTCTTTTTAAATTAGTCGCCGTATGGTGTCCAAATATTTTTCACGTTAGTCGCTTGGCGTAAAAACTCCAAACCTTCACTCTGTAATGGGTCTGCCCAATCACGATCAGCATCTACATGTGTCCAGGTCGTTTTTAGATCCGTGCCACTGGCTTGTTCTACGGATTTGTTAGTCTCGGAATCAGCCCAACACCACAAGGCATCCACTTCACCATGTCCGGCTAAGTGCTTGCTAAGGTCTGCTTGTGGACCCGCCACAAGATTGACTACACCTGCAGGAATATCTGAAGTTTCCAACACCTGCACAAGTTCAAGGGCAATACTTGGGTAACGCTCACTGGTCACCAATACCACACGATTGCCCATGGCGATAGCCGGAGCGATAAGCGCAATAGTAGACGATAATGGTTGATTCGAAGGTGCCACCATACCGATCACACCCCTCGCCTCAGGCAATGCTAGGGTAACGCCTTGATATGGCGCGTTGTGCGCTGCCCCATCGTATTTGTCACACCAGCCGGCATAGGTAAATAGACAAGCAATGGCCGCATCGAACTCCGCTTGTGCTTGCGCTAAAGTATAACCACAGACCGCTTGTAACCTCTCAAGCCATTCGCCTTCTCTTAGAGATAGGTTTTCTGCCAAGAAATAAATCACTTGAGCCCGCCCATGGGCGGAATTTTTTGTCCAAGATGACGACTTTAGTGCACTGGATACTGCATTACGAATATCCTTACGGTTACCCACGCCAACGATCGCCGCAACACTGGCATCATGGTTATAACATGCTTGGCTATGACCAGAATCTGGCCGCACCTGCTTACCACCCACATAAAACTTTAACGTTCTATCGATTGAATCTGTGCCATTTAGCGCCGGCGAAACGATAGTGATGTCTGTTGACGACAGTGGGTAGGTCATTGGTGTAAGGCCCGTAGGCTTTAGGTATTCGTATAGGCCTTCTTTACCACCTTCACGTCCAAAACCAGATTCTTTAACGCCACCAAAACCACATGCAGCATCAAATTGGTTATGACAGTTGATCCACACGACACCCGCTTCAATTTTAGGCGCAACGTCCATGGTACGGTTAATACTTTCGCTCCATACGCTCGCAGCCAAACCATACCTACTGTTATTGGCCAAAGAGATCGCCTCTGCTTGAGTACGGAATGTCATAGATACTAGAACTGGACCAAATATTTCCTCTTGTACAAGGGGATGGCTGGTATCAACGCCGGTAATCAAGGTGGGTGGGTAATAGTTTTGTGGTGCATCTATAGACTGGGTCTGAAAGACCTCACCACCTGCTTGCAGGCCTTCACTCACCATCGTGGCCACACGTTCAAATTGCTGTTGGCTCACCAAACTACCCACATCAATCGATTTATCCATCGGCGAACCGGTGCGTAATTGCTGCATGCGTAGTTTTAACTTAGCGTGTAGCTGCTTGGCTATGGGTGCTTGAACGAGTAGCCTCGAACCTGCACAGCAGACCTCACCTTGGTTAAACCAAATTGAATCGACTAGGCCTTCAACGGCGGCATCTAAGTCGGCATCTTCAAACACGATGAAGGCTGATTTTCCGCCCAACTCCAAGGTGAGCTTCTTACCTTGCCCAGCGGTAGCCAAACGGATGGCACGGCCTACAGCAGTGGAACCAGTGAAGGCGACCTTATCGACCCCGTTATGAACGGCTAAGGAAGCGCCCGTTTCGCCAGCACCATTAATGATATTAACTACGCCTGCAGGCACACCCGACTCGTGACAAATTTGAGCAAATAACATGGCGGTTAATGGCGTCTGCTGTGCAGGCTTAATGACGATGGCATTGCCCATGGCGATGGCTGGAGCCACCTTCCACGCCAGCATTAGCAGTGGGAAATTCCAGGGAATGATTTGCGCCGCCACGCCCACAGGGCCATGATTAGGAAGTTCTTGATGCTGTAGCTTAGCCCAGCCTGCGTGATGATAAAAATGACGAATAGCTAAGGGGATGTCTGCATCTCGGCTTTCCCTAATGGGCTTGCCATTATCGAGGGTTTCTAAAACAGCTGTTAAACGAGCGTATTTTTGTAAGTTGCGCGCCAGTGCATAAAGCACTTTTGCACGCCCCAAGCCGCCACCAGAAAACCAGCTGGGCTGAGCTTCACGGGCGCTTGCAATGGCCTGGTCTACCTGAGCACTCGTAGCTGCCTCAATCTGAGCCAACACTTTACCTGTAGCAGGGTTAGTTACATCAATTAGCTGCGCGTCTGCGGCACTCACAAACGCGCCGTTTATATAATGACCAAAACGACGGCCCTTGCTCTGCAACCACGCCTGAGCCTCTGCATCACTCTCTAAAGCCTGACTGTAATTAAGCTGGTCAAATTCTTGTATCAATGTCATCGTAAAAATACCATACTTTATATTTATGCTATTGCGTGGCGGTAAGCTGCTGAATAGTTGCCGCTATCATAGTGATCCAATTGGCGCTCGATATCGCCAAGCAAACTTGAGGCACCAAAACGAAATAAGTCTGGTTCTAACCAACGGCGACCTAATTCTTCTTGCATCATCGTCATATACAGTAAAGCAGTTTTGCTATCGCTCACGCCCCCTGCTGGTTTAAAACCAATATAAAAGCCTGTGAGGAGGAAGTACTCTCGAATCATACGTACCATAACTAGGCTAACAACTAGGGTGGCATTTTCTGTTTCTTTACCGGTGGATGTTTTGATAAAATCTGCGCCGGCCATCATACAAACCATTGACGCTTTAGCGACGTTAGCTAAATTACCTAACTCACCGGTAGCCAAAATGGTTTTTAGGTGGGCCGGACCACACGCTTTGCGAAATGCTTTAACCTCGTCGTACAGGGCTTGCCAATTGCCCTCCAATACATGCCTACGACTGATAACGATGTCAATTTCATCCGCCCCTGCAGCAACCGAATACTCAATTTCAGCAATTCTCAAAGGCAGCGGCGATAGACCCGCTGGGAAGCCTGTGGACACTGCCGCCAAGTGCAAGCCACTTCCTGCTAGGGATTCACACGCTGCACCAAGCATTTCGTGATACACACATACCGCAGCAGTAGACAAGTTCATCGCCTCTATACCCAGCTGTCGTTGCAAAGCCATGCCAACAGGCTGCTTAGCCTTGCTACATAAACGTTTAACCCGGTCTTCTGTGTCATCTCCCGAGAGCGTGGTTAAGTCTATTAAACTGATCGCCTTAAGCAACCAAGCCGCCTGCTGCTGTTTTTTAATGCTACGACGAGCACCGTAGCCTGCGCATCGTCGCACAACCGCACTTTTATTAACTCTAATTTTATCCAGATGCTGTAAATCGAGCGCCATACCTGGGTTGCGTACCAACTCAGCATCACCTGAAGCGGTTGCTGAGAGCGTGGATTTAACCAAGCTAATTGGGGCTTTTTTTGCCATCTAACTATAACTCCATCATCGAAACTATTTTTTCAGCGGTTAATTCACCCATCACCAAGTCAGTTACTAACCCAGAACGCAATGCGCCTAGTAACGCCAAATTTTTACCGAAACCACCCGCAACGGCGACTACACGCTTGCCCGCCATTTCGGCAGCTTTAATACCTAACCCGTGACCATTTAACGAATGATCAACAAGCTGGCCGTTGATATCATAAAAACTACCAATCAAGTCGCACACAGCGCCGGCCGAGCGTAGTTCTTCTAGGTCATTGTCAGTAACTAAACCAACGCTATGCAGGTAATGATTAGTTTTAAGCCCACCGATACCCACGGCATACAGATCAGCGTTACGGGCCAAATTCAAACTAAACTGCACACTCGCTTGAGCCATCAACATAGCGTGCTCTTTATCGTCACGAGCAAGGTATGGTACGGGCATAAAATACCCTTCGCCCCCAGTGCGCTCAACGAGTTGCTGTACTACATCGAGCCGGTTGGCGGAAAATTTACGAGTAAAACTGCCGGAAACAGACGCAAAGGTAAGGTCCGTGCGATTAATCTTCGGCAGTTTTTCTGCCAGAGCTAACAAGGAGCGGCCCTTGCCGATGCCCACACAAGAAGATGGCGGGAGTTGGTCGAGAATATTGTAGAACAGCCGTGCAGCGCCAGCGCCTACTTCATTGAAGTTGGTGTCATCGTCGTCTGCATTAACATGATCTGAGGGGGCAATTAAACAAGAGCGGAGGTTAAACTTGTCTATGATTTGCTGTTCCATGGCGACACAACGGGCGGGCTGGCCTTCGATAAATATCTTAACCATACCCTGTTGCTGAGCGACCTGAATTAAGCGGTGCGCTTTGACGGGAGAAACACCTAGCCGCTTGGCCACTTCACCCTGGGTGTAACCGCCAATAAAAGACAGCCACGCAGCCCTCGTAGCAAGATCTAACTGCTCAGGGTCAGTGACTTGTTTTTGAATTTTTTCACTCATGGTGAAAAATATTACACCAAGCGTAAAATCTTTACAAGTATTTTATTTTCGAGAAATTCCATCAGCACCTAAACGCGCCTCAACTAGCTTTACCCATAAGCTAGCACCAATGGGGATTAACACATCGTTAAAATCATAACTGGGGTTATGCAACATACACGGGCCTATGCCGTGGCCTTGGTCTCGATGACCACCTAAGCCATTGCCAATGACAAAATAACAGCCTGGTTTTTGTAACAAATAAAAACTAAAGTCTTCTGAACCCATGGTTGGCGTAAATGGCACCACTTGGTCTGTACCTAACAAATCCTCGGCTACTTCACGCACAAATTCAACTTGAGCCTTATGGTTAATCGTCGCCGGGTACGACCTTTTAAAATTAAGTAGGCCTTCACACTCAAAGGCCGCACATAAGTCGAGACAAATTTTACCCATACGCTCTTCTATCAACTGCAATGCGCCTTCTGAAAAACACCTCACGGTGCCTTCTATGGTACAGTCGTCGGCAATAATATTAGTGGCATCACCACAATGAATCTTGGTGACCGACAGTACCACCGATTCTTGAGGGTTAATACTACGTGTGACAATCGATTGTAAGGCCTGCACCAACTGGCACGACACCAATAGCGGGTCAGCGCCGAGGTGAGGCATGGCGGCATGGGCTCCCTTACCGACGACCTTGATTTCAAATTCGCTGGCGGAGGCCATCATCGCGCCGGCCGTTAACCCTACCATACCTTGTTCGTAGCCTGGCCAATTGTGATAGCCATAGATTTCATCAATCGCAAAGCGCTCAAACAGGCCATCATCGATCATCGCCTGGGCCCCTGCGCCTCCTTCCTCCGCGGGTTGAAAAATCAGATACACCGTGCCACAAAAATCCCTATTTTTGGCTAAGTAACTGGCCGCAGCTAACAAAGTGGCAGTATGACCATCATGACCACAAGCATGCATTTTGCCCGCATAGATACTGGCATGGGAAAAATCGTTATGCTCATCTAAAGGCAAGGCATCCATATCGGCGCGCAGGGCAATGCCCGCACCTGGTTGTTGACCATTAATTACACCCACCACACCCGTCACACCAATCTCTGAGTGAGTTTCAATACCCATCGAGGTCAGTTGATCCAACACAATCTGCGCTGTGCGGTGCTCTTGGTAACACAACTCAGGGTGGGCGTGTAAATCCTTGCGAAGCGTTTGAAATTGTTTCGCTTGCTCAACAATCGAGGGTAACAGTGTCATACATAATCCATTTTAAATGATTTGATCAAAATCAAGTTTGGGCGGGTTAGCTAAATTGCAGTGCTGCAGTGATGGTAAGTTTAACTGACGTAAAGCACTATCGATGGTGGCAGCATAGCCGAATTACATAAGGAGTCAATGACATAGACCCATAAGCCAGCTAAGGCATAGCGCGAGAAGTTACACTTTATTACATTTGTTTAATTGCTAAACACCAATCATTAGCCCGCAATTCCATGATTATATTAATCAAGCCTTATTGAGCAACTCAATATGACTTGCGTCACACGGACGAAAGATAACAGGCCACTGAATGAAACATAAAAGCATTGTTCCAACCCACGTTGAACGCACCATGCGCAACGGGGATTTTATTGTTTCAAAAACCAACACTAAAGGCCAACTGACCTATTGTAACCGCATTTTTATTGAATTTTCTGGCTATACCGAAGCGCAATTACTCGGCCAACAACACAACATTGTGCGCCACCCAAGCATGCCCCGAAGTGTGTTCCATTTACTCTGGAGCCGCATTCAAAATGGTGAAGGAATTTTTGCTTATGTTAAAAACATGAGCGCCGACGCGCAGTTATTATTGGGTTTATGCCATTGATAACGCCATCGAAGAAACCAATCAAGTGGCTATAAGTATGGCCGAAGGCGATTTAACATCGCGTATTACCGATGTTCACCCAAGCCGTTTAGGTAAATTAAAACAAGCCCTCAACCAATCTATCGACAAGATGCAGGATGCCTTGGCCAATATTTTGATGAACGCCAACCTGGTCAATACCGGAGCCAAAGAAATCAGCCAGGGTAGTTTACAGTTATCTGAACGCACCAATGAACAAGCCGCCAGTCTCTTGGCCCTTAACGCTTCGGTTGAAGCTGCACGAGCAGTCGAGCATGGTCGTGGCTTTGCTGTGGTCGCGGGCGAAGTGCGTAACTTGTCGCAAAAAGCGGCACTTGTGGAAGAGTCTACGGCGGCCTGTGATGCCCTAAATAACCAAGCAGGAGACTTGCGCCAACAGATTTCCTTCTTTAAAGTATGCGATAATAACAACTCGTACCAAGCGGCCGCTCAAAGCCACCCACATATCCCTCAAGCCCCTGCTCGCCATCAAGCAAGCCGCGGTAACGTAGCTGCACCACTTGATGCAGACATGGGCACTTGGTCAGAGTTTTAATCGCTTAGTTTAGGAAACAATCATGGCCTGTGTATTTGTCCAAATTCGATGCAACCCGGGTAAAACCTATGCCGTTGCCGACGCCATCTATGAACGGGAAATTGCCTCTGAGCTGTTCTCAACCAGTGGCGATTACGACCTATTGATGAAGCTGTATATTCCTGCAGAAGAAGACGTTGGCCGCTTCATTAACGACAACTTATTAGGCATTGAGGGCATCTCTAGATCCTTGACCACCCTCACCTTTAAAGCTTTCTAAACTTGTCTGCTAGCATAACCTCACTACCTATAGATGAGGTATTGCCTGCCCTGAAAGCGCAACTCACGACCTGTGATCAGGTCGTATTAGTGGCGCCACCCGGGGCCGGTAAAACCACCCGCGTACCATTGGCCTTACTAAACAGCGAGTGGTTACAGCACCAAAAGGTATTATTAGTTGAACCACGTCGTTTAGCGACCCTTTCTAGCGCTCATTTTTTGGCCCAAAGTTTAGGCCAAACCTGCGGTAATACCGTGGGTTACCGCATGCGCTTAGACACCAAAATTGGACCAAAAACCCGTTTAGAAGTGATTACCCATGGTGTGTTGTTACGCATGCTCCAAAGTGACCCAAGCTTGGAGGGTGTCGGCGCGGTCATTTTTGACGAATTTCATGAACGCAGTTTAGACAGTGACTTAAGCCTTGCCATGTGCCTACAAGGCCGTGAGCTGTTACGTGATGATCACCCACTCAAACTCATTGTCATGTCGGCCACCTTGGATGCCCAGTCGGTGAGCCAGTTGTTAGGCAACGCCCCCGTCATTGTTAGTCAGGGCAGGCAGTTTCCGGTGAGCACGCATCATTTAGGGCCAGCACCCAACCGTTACCAACTACAAGACCAACTACACCACGCCGTGGCTCAAGCCTTGGCCAACCACAGCGGCAGCATTTTAGTATTTTTACCAGGCCAAGGTGAAATTCGCCAAGCCCTCACCCGTTTAACTGATTTAAGCAGTACCCATGTAGCGCTACTACCACTGTTTGGCGACTTGACCATAGACCAGCAACAACAAGCGATTGCGCCTTCAAAATCAGGCCACCGTAAGATTGTTTTAGCCACTAACATTGCCGAAACCAGCCTCACCATTGATGGCATAGAGTGCGTAATTGATGCCGGTTTGTCGCGTCAAATGGTATACGACACACGCTCCGGGTTGAGCCGTTTAACGACCGTCAACGTATCACGAGCCGCCGCCACTCAAAGAGCGGGTCGTGCGGGGCGCTTAAGTGCAGGCAGTTGTTACCGCTTATGGAGCGAAACGGAACATCAAAGTTTGGCGCCACAAACCACCGTGGAAATCAAACAGGCCGACTTAAGCGGGCTGTGTTTACAGTTGTATGCCTTTGGTTGTGCCGACGCCACTGAATTAAAATGGTTAGATCTGCCGCCGCAAGGACCGTGGAAACAAGCTCAACGCTTATTAATCAGCCTAGGCGCCTTAACCACCACGGCTAGCTCTAACAGCACCGGCGCAACGCCACTCACACTCACGCCTCATGGCCAGCGCCTAAGCCAGATCTCGCTAAGCCCTCGCTTAGGCCACCTATTATTGGTTGCCCAGCAGCACCAACAGCTCATACTGGGCTGCCAACTAGTGGCATTATTAAGCGAAAAAGACCCTTTATTAAAAACCCATAATCAAGACCACGATTTAATGCTTCGGCTGGCATGGCTCAACGGTCAATTGGACTGCCACCCTAATCAACATGGGCTACGCCAACGCATGCGCCAGCAAGCTAAACGTTTACAGCAACACATGCCGCTAAACACGGAGTTGCCGCCTAGTCACGTCCAGCCAATGCCATATACCCAGGCAGAGCTTGTGGCTATTTTTGTAGCTCAAGCGTGGCCCGAACGTATCGCCCAACAAACCAACACGGCGAAACTCTACAAGCTGGCTAACGGCAAGCGCGTTAGCAGTCAACAAAATGTTAATCGTGACCCTTGGTTAGCTGTGGCAAGCATCATCGGCTTTGACACCAAACAAGGCAGCGACCAGCAGCGCATTTGTTTGGCTGTGGCGGTGCCAGAAAAACTGTTTGAGGGCCCACTAAAGGGACTAGTTATAAGTGCTGCCAGCCTTATCTGGCAGCCTGAGCATGAACGCATATCGGCGTTTCAAAAAACCACTATTGGCGAGCTTACTTTACGCCAAAGTCGCTCCACCAAGGTAGACCCGCAACAGCGCATTCAGGTCATTTGTGAACGTTTAGCACAAGACAATATGGCGTTACTCAACTGGACTCGAGAGTTAAGCCTCTGGCGCTCTAGAGTACAATTGTTGCATAACACCTATACCGGCTCTGCTACCAACCCTTGGCCCGATTTATCGGATACCATGTTGGCTTCAACGCTAACCACTTGGCTAGGCCCTTATCTGGAACGTGTTCACAATAAACAGGATTTACAACGGCTAGATTTAGCGTCTATCTTACCCAACTTATTACCATGGCCACTGCCCACCCATCTACAAGAGTTAGCACCGAGTCGGTTTAAGGTGCCCTCAGGTAATACTCATACCATTGACTATAGCCACAACCCGCCAGTGCTTGCGGTCAAGCTACAGGAATTATTTGGCATGCAAAAGGCCCCCATGATCGGGTACTCAACGGCCTTGCAGGTGCACCTACTATCACCACGGGGAAGCGTATTACAAGTAACACAAGACTTAGCTCACTTCTGGCAAACCAGCTACACCGAGGTTAAAAAAGAAATGAAGGGGCGCTACCCCAGACACCCATGGCCCGACGATCCAACCCAAGCGCTCGCCACAGCCAAAACCAACCGTGCCTTGCGCAAAGGCTAAGCTAACCGTCTTGTCGGCCTTTGGCCATCAGTTCATAACCCACCTCTTCAGGCTCATCGTCAATCATGTCGGCGGGGAAACCCGAACCTAATACCTTGACCCCCATAGGCTCCTCATAACGCCGAATAATGTTTGGCGAGCTTTCTCTTGGACCCCATTGTGCTTGCGCCTGCGTAAAAATATCCACCAACATCGGGGCTAGGTCTAACTGCATGCCTTCACGCTCAGTCAAGGTATTGAACAATCCAACGTCCTTAAGCACTAAATCAACAGTAAAGTTAATGTCCCGAGAGCCATTCAGGATCACTTGCGATTCGGTTTCATGCACAAACGAATTTCCCGAGGAGGCTTTAATCGCTTCATAACTCACATTCATGTCGAGGCCCATCACCTTGCAGGCGGTTAAGGCTTCAGATAAAGCCACCAGATGCGCCGTGGCCAAATAATTAGTCACCACCTTCAATTTAGATGCCGTACCCAAGTCACCCGTGTGTAATACGCGGCGCCCAAGGGTTGTGAGGATCGGCAAAGCGCGTTCAAAGGTCTCCCTGCTACAACCGGCAAATATAGAAATGTTGCCCGTATCGGCCCGGTGACAACCGCCAGATACAGGACAATCCACCGGATGTGCCCCTTGGGCTTTCACTAAATCACCAATACGCCTAATCTCACCTTCGTCGGTGGTGCTCATTTCAAGCCAAATTTTGCCCTCCGACAAGCCTGCAACCACCCCATCGTCACCTTCCATCACCGCCGAACACGCCGAAGGCGAAGGCAAACAGGTAATCACCAAGTCACAGGCTTGGGCCAATTGTTTAGGTGTGTCGGCGGCAGTCGCTCCACGGGCTACAAAATCAGCCACAAACACGTCATTAAGATCCCGCACCATCAGCGCATAACCATTACGTAATAAGCTGCCCGCCAGTTTACTGCCCACATTACCTAAACCTACAAAACCGATTTTCATACTCGTGTGTTCCCGTTATTTAATTATCTTAGTAATAACCTGCAATGACTTTAGTTTCCTGAAATTCATGTAACCCAAAGGCGGCATATTCGCGACCGTTGCCCGACTGCTTATAACCTCCAAAAGGCATACAGTACTCCAAGTCAGCCATATTAATGTGCACCGTGCCGGTCCGCAGTTGGCGTGCCACCCGTCTCGCTTTATCGATGTCTTGGGTAGATACATACGCCGCGAGACCATAAGGGCTATCGTTAGCAATCCGCACCGCTTCGGCCTCATCAGTAAACGGGATAAGTACTAACACCGGGCCAAACACTTCTTCTTGGGCAATGGTCATCGTGTTATTGACGTCTACAAACAACGTAGGCTTAACGTAATAGCCCGTGTCAAAACCATTGGGCTTTCCGAGACCACCGACAAGCAGCTTAGCGCCTTCGTCGACACCCGCTTTGATAAGCGTCTGCACTTTGTGCCAATGGAGTTCTGAAATAACCGGCCCTAAGTGATCGCCCTGGCGTTGTGGATCACCCAATTGGGTGGCTTGTATGGCCGTTTTAGCCATCGCCACCACTTGCGCGTAGACGCTCGCCTCCACCAGCATCCGGGTGGGCGCGTCACACGATTGCCCAGAATTCAGCATACAAGCCTGCACACCCAACTCAACTTGGGGCCCTAAGTCAGCATCGGCAAAAATGATGTTAGCCGATTTACCACCTAATTCTTGGCTCACTCGCTTTACCGTGGGGGCAGCAGAAATGGCAATTTGACTGCCCGCTCGGGTAGAACCGGTAAAAGACACCATGTCCACCCGTGGATGACTGGTGAGGTAATCACCAATGGTCTCCCCTGTACCATGAATCATGTTAAACACGCCGGCCGGAACCCCTGCTTCATGCACACACTCAGCAAATATTTGTGCCGATAACGGTGTTAGCTCACTAGGTTTGAGCACCATAGTGCAACCCGCCAGCAAGGCCGGAATTACCTTGCACACAATTTGGTTGATGGGCCAGTTCCAAGGCGTAATCAGCACGCACACGCCTATGGGTTCTTTGAGCAGCTGCCCCTGTTCACCCATAGTATGTTCAAGCACCGATTGCCTGGCCGCCAGCAAGTGCGCTTGAGTATGCCCCACACCGGTCTCAGCTTGCATGTCGTAGGACATAGAGGCCGGCGCACCCATTTCCTCGGTGATGGCGCTAGCCATAACTTGATAACGGCGCTGATAGGCCTTCAAGAACGCCTCTACCATCACGATGCGCTGCTCTAACCTGGTGTTACTCCAAGCCTCAAACACTTGTGCCGCAGCATCAATGGCTGCACCTGCATCATTGGTGTCGGCCAGCCACACCTGCGCACAGGGTGCTTGGGTCGCTGGATTAATTACTGGCAGACTCTGGCGACTGGTCACAGGCTCGCACCACTGACCATTGATATAGAACGCAAGGTTTGTCATATATAGGCTCTAAATTGTGTTGGATGCTTGCAGTGTAGCCGTAAGGATTAGACCGTTTCTTATCAAAAACAGACAAATATACTGCGGATATATACAAGCTCAACGGGTTATCCTCGTTCAATATCCAAGGCTTCAACAGATTGGGAGTCACCAGCATGAAGGGTATCAACAATAAAAACGCTTTGATCACAGCGGGCGCTACGGGTATAGGCAAGGCCACAGCGGTTGCTTTAATGAGTGCTGGGGCCCGCGTCCATGTGTGTGATATTGACGCTCACGCCTTAGACACCTTAAAACAGCAGTACCCACAGTTGAGTACCAGTGTCACCAACGTGGCCCAGCCTGATGAAGTGGCACAAATGTTTCATCAACTCGATCAGGACTTTGCCGGCAAACTCGATTTTTTGGTCAACAATGCCGGCATTTCTGGCCCAGCAGGGCCTATGGAGAGTTTAGACATAGAAGCCTGGAAGGCCACCTTCGATGTTAACTTACACGCTACGTTTTATGTTTCCAAACACGCCATCCCTCTTCTCAAGCAGCAGGGCGGTGCCATTATGAACTTGTCATCCACCGCAGGCCTATTTGGCTACCCCATGCGCAGCCCCTATGCCAGCGCAAAATGGGCTATTGTGGGCTTAAGTAAAACCATGGCCATGGAATTGGGACCGTTTAACATTCGAGTGAACTGTATTTGTCCTGGCGCAGTCAACGGTGAGCGTATGGATCGGGTGGTTAGTAGTATTGCTGAAGCGACCGGTGAGAGTTTAGAAAAGGTTCGTTTAGACAACGTCAAAAACACGTCTTTATCAACCTTTGTAGACGCCGAAGACATTGCCAACATGATTGTCTTTAGCTTTTCTGATTTGGGCGCTAAGATCTCTGGCCAAAGCTTAACCGTAGATGGTGACACCCATAGCTTGGCTACCTATTAGTGCATGTGATAAATTTTTCCTATTAGAGTTGATTGGTGTTACCTGCCGCTAAGTTCACTAATTTGCCAACTAGGCCTTGTATATTTATCTATTCGCGCCGCTATAGACAAATTGGGGTTGTGCCTTACCTTGATTTGGCGTTACCTTAACCATTCCGCGGTGTGGATCTTTTTGGCTGACCCAACATTGTATAAGCCCATAAGCTTCACCTTTGTCTATTCAACAATAAAAGAGCGCCTCCTATGACTGGTGAAGCACCACTAGTACGCTTTGAAAATATTCAAAAGAGCTACGACGGAGAAACCCTCGTCGTAAAAGATTTTAACCTCGATGTCGCCCCTGGCGAATTTGTCACTATGCTCGGGCCCTCAGGCTCAGGCAAAACAACGTGTCTAATGATGCTTGCTGGTTTTGAACCTGCTACCCAAGGTGAAATTTACCTTAAAGGCAAACCCATCAATAAGGTACCGCCCTATAAGCGTGGTATTGGTATGGTGTTCCAAAACTATGCACTGTTCCCTCACATGACAGTGGCAGAGAACCTAGCTTTTCCTTTGGAGGTTCGTAAGATCCCTAAAGCAGAGCGAGAAGAACGTGTTAACAGAGCGCTCGATATGGTGCAGTTAGGTGCCTTTGGTGGTCGTCGTCCGATGCAACTTTCGGGTGGCCAGCAACAGCGTGTTGCCGTAGCCCGTTCGTTGATATTTGATCCCGACTTAGTGTTGATGGATGAACCCTTAGGTGCGTTGGACAAAAACCTACGTGAGCAAATGCAGTACGAAATTAAGCATATGCATGAGCAATTGGGGTTAACCGTGGTGTATGTAACCCACGACCAAACCGAAGCCTTAACCATGTCCAACCGTATCGCTGTGTTTGAAGATGGCATTGTGCAGCAATGCGCCGCACCCGCCGCTTTATACGAACGTCCTGAAAATGCCTTTGTAGCCAACTTTATTGGCGAAAACAACCGTTTGATGGGCAAAGTAACCGCCATTGACGGTGATAAGGTTAATATACTCAGCGACAACGGTGACCAACTTGTAGCCAGCAAAGTTAACGTCAATGCTGTGGGCGATCGCTCTACCGTATCCTTGCGACCCGAGCGCGTATTTGTTAACCCAGATACCAACACTGTCGACAACTTATTTTCCGCCAAGGTAGAAGAATTGATCTACCACGGCGACCATATTCGCACTCGATTTACAGTGTGCGGACACGACGATTTTATCGTCAAAGTTCCAAATTCAGCCGCTAATAGCTTATTGCAAGAAGGCAATACAGTGCCGATCGGCTGGAAGATGGAGGACTGCTTGGCTCTTGATGCATAAAAGGAGTCATGCCGAATTGTTAACTCAATTCACAATAACAAAAAACTTGGAGAAATATTCATGAACAAGATTATTAACAAAACACTGATTGCCGCAGCAGTTGCGACCACTATGGTTGCAGGCTCTGCACAAGCAGAAGAAATCACCGTAGTATCTTGGGGCGGTGCTTACACTAAGTCTCAAGTAGAGGCTTACCATAAGCCTTGGAATGGTTACACTGGCAACACTGTCATCTCGGAAGACTACAATGGTGGTTTGGCCGAAATTAAGGCACAGGTAGAAGCCGGCAACGTAACTTGGAACCTAGTAGACGTAGAACTTTCTGACGCCGTACGTGGTTGTGACGAAGGTATTCTTGAAGTTATGGACCACTCTGTATTGCCAGATGGCGCTAACGGCGTTCCAGCTGCAGAAGATTTCCTTCCTGGCGCTCTAGCTGAGTGTGCCGTAGGTAACATCGTATGGTCTACTGTATTCATCCATGATGAAAGCAAAATCCAAGGCGTTGATGGCCTTAAAGACTTCTTTGACCTAGGCAAGTTCCCTGGCAAGCGTGGTTTACGCAAAGGCGCTAAGCCTAACCTAGAACTCGCTCTTATGGCTGACGGTGTTGAGCCAGCAGACGTATACGAAGTACTAAGCACAGAAGCGGGTATAGACCGCGCTTTTGCTAAGTTAGATACCATTAAAGATTCAACCGTATGGTGGGAATCAGGTGCCCAGCCACCACAGCTATTAGCAGATGGTGAAGTGGTTATGACTACCGCCTACAATGGCCGTGTATTTAACGCCATTGCCTCTGAAGGCAAGCCATTTGTAATTAACTGGGATGGCCAGGTTTGGGATTTGGATCTTTGGGTTATTCCTAAAGGTGCACCTAACCAAGAAGCCACTATGGACTTCGTTAAGTTCTCAACCAGTACCAAAGCCCTTGCAGACCAAGCCAGCTGGATCCCTTACGGTCCTCTACGTAAGTCTTCATTTGGCCTAGTGAGTTCTTTCCACTCTGACCCAAGTCTAGACATGGCACCACACATGCCTACTGCACCTGCTAACTTCACGCGTGCACTGCAGAACGACTTTGAGTTTTGGGCAGATAACTCAGACCAGCTAAACGAGCGTTTCAACGCTTGGTTAACTAAGTAAACTTAGGTTTACACCGTAGGGCGGCGCCTTGGCCATAATAGTTTGGCTTTTATAAAAAGGCCCGCCCTCATTCATTCTTTCTAGATACCTCACTGTTTATGACTACTGCCAATCCCTCTATAGATCAAGCTAACACCCTGCCTTTAAAAGAGAAGCTAGCCAAAACTACTGCCATACAGCGCCGTCGTGCATTTTTATTGACGCTGCCGTTAGTGTTGTTTTTACTGATTAGTTTTGTCTTCCCTATTGGCCAAATGCTGTTCAATAGTATCCATAACAATAAGGTGTCCGCTGTGGTACCTGACTTTGCTACTGCCATCCAACAATGGGATGGACAGGGTTTACCGTCAGAAGCAACCTTTGAAATTTTTGTCAAAGACTTAGCTAAAGCTAAGAAAGTACGCGAAGTTGGACGTACCGTAGGAAACATGGCCACCCGCATTAACTATGAAATGCCAGGCAGCCGAAGCTTATTCACAAAGTCTGCTCGTAAAGCAGGCAAAATTAAACAAGGGCCATACAAAGAAGCCCTCATCAAAATTGATAAAAAATGGGCCAACCCTCAAGTATGGCTCACTTTGCAGCGTGCATCACACGATATCTCGCCGTCGTTTTATGTAGCTGCTATGGACTTGAAATACAATGAAACTGGCGAGGTTGTCGAAGCCGATGAGCTCTATCAAATCTACCTTGACAACTTTATTAAAACCCTTTGGCTTGCTGCGCTGATTACCTTTATTTGTGTACTATTGGCCTACCCCGTAGCGTATTTGCTTTCGGTGTTGCCATTACGTCAATCCAACTTGCTGATGATTATGGTATTGCTACCTTTTTGGACATCGCTGTTGGTTCGCACCACCGCCTGGATCGCCATACTACAAACCGAAGGTGTGATTAACGACTTGTTAGTTTACTTTGGTGTTATCGGTGACGATGGCCGCATTCAGATGATCTACAACCAAACCGGCACCATCATTGCCATGGTACATATTTTGTTGCCCTTTATGATTCTGCCGTTGTACTCGGTCATGAAAACCATACAGCCAACCTACATGCGTGCCGCACTATCTATGGGTTCTAAGCCATTCTATGCCTACCGCCGTGTCTATTTACCACAAACAATACCAGGCCTTGCTGCAGGCACGCTTCTAGTGTTTATCCTAGCCATTGGTTATTACATCACGCCAGCACTAGTGGGTGGCCAAGACGGTTTATTAATCTCTAACCTGATAGCATACCATATTCAAAAGTCTCTTAACTGGAGCCTAGGGGCCGCTTTAGGCACCATGCTGCTAGTGGTTGTGTTGTTACTTTACTGGGTTTACAACAAATTAATTGGTATCGACAAACTCAAGTTTGGTTAAGGAACGGGGCATTACAATGATTAACTTTTTACAAAAATCCATCAACAACAAAGGCCGGGCATACTTTTTTCTTGCCCTCGCTACCCTATCGGTTGTGTTACTTACAGGCACCATGAAAGCCGCCGTTGGGTTTTTATTGATATTCGGCACCCCTTTGTATTTTATGGAAAAAATGCATGATTATTCGACCACTGGCGAACGTTTCACACGCTATGTGTTTCTTGTTATTAGTGCCAGCGTGTTGATCTTTTTGATTGCGCCTGTACTTATAATCATGCCGCTGTCGTTTAACGCCGAGCCCTACTTCACCTTTACCGACGGCATGCTTAGTTTTGACTCAGAAGCCTATTCTGCGCGTTGGTATTTGGACATTTTACATAATGGCATGAAGGCTCCTGAAGCTATTGAAGGCTGGTGGTCAGACATGTGGAACAATGCCCAATGGGTTCGTGCAGCACGTAACTCCTTCTTTATCGCCACTGTATCTGCCATCATCGCGACCACACTTGGCACCTTGGCCGCCTTAGGCCTATCACGCCCCGAAATGCCTCAACGAGCGTTGATTACCAGTTTGTTGATCTCACCGATGATCGTACCTTTGGTCATTACTGCCACCGGCATGTTCTTCTTTTACTCTTCTATTGGCATCGCTAAGACCTACACCGGTGTGATTTTGGCCCACGTCACCTTAGGCGTACCGTTCGTTATCATTACCGTCACTGCCACCCTGAGTGGTTTTGACATGAGTTTAGTAAGGGCTTCACAAAATATGGGCGCCAATGGTTGGACCACCTTCCGCCGTATCATCATGCCATTGATTTTGCCTGGCATGATTTCTGGCGCTCTATTTGCCTTTATTACCTCATTAGATGAAGTGGTTGCCGTGTTATTTATCGCCGATGTTGAACAACGTACCATTCCACGCCAAATGTTCTCCGGCATTCGTGAACAGATCTCCCCTACCATATTGGCCGTAGCCAGCATTTTGGTTGTCATGTCCGTGGCTTTGCTAACGGTGTTGGAGCTGTTACGCCGCCGCAGTGAAAAGCTACGAGGTATGTCACCGGGTTAACCGATACACTCGATTAAAGGCTCCTATATGGGGCCTTTTTTTACCTTCGATGTTGACCACATTAAGCCTGTTTAAAGCGTTTTACCATCAAATTCGTAGGGAATGGTCATACTCAACAATTCAAACCCTAAGCGTTCCACAATGGGCCGGCTGCTAGGCAAGGCATCAATGGTGAGGTACTTACACTCACGTGCAATGGCCTCTTGTGCCCTTACCCACACCAAGGCGAACAACCAAGACTGCGAAATTAAGGCAAACAACTGTCGCCCCACAACCCCACAAAGTCACTTTCTGGGGTGTAACTCGCCCAGCCACTACACACATCTTTGCCGTCGATTTCAACCAACTAATAACTCATGCGATTGGCGTGGTTACGAAAGATTTCTAACTCGCCCTCTAGGCGTTGCTCCATTGAGGTTTGCCAGACTTCTTGTTGGATGGAAAAAACCACTTCTATCTCACTTCCACGGCTACAGCGTTTCACTTTTAAGTCAGGCGCAGACCAATCTATAGCGGCAATATCCATGGCCATAAAAGCTTCGTCTTCGCTGGCTATGAAGCCCGCATCAGTTAGCCATTGTTGCGTTTTTTCGGCATGGGGGTCGCTCGAGAACTATTTCCACTCAAGCCTTGTAGAATGATCTTTAGCACGTTTTTTTTGAGTAGTTATTAGACTTTGAACTCGATCCAAAGGCAAATTATGGTCCAAAATCAAACAAAAGTCTTGACCCATAAAATCATAACGCCATACGCCTTGCTCATAGCCACTGGTCATGCCAATTTGTGGGCCCCGGCGCTCCTGCAAGCGATAACGGTCAAGCAGCGCTGGGGTATTCATTAGGCACCTAGGTGAAGGGCAAGTTGAACCAACAGTACCACGGTGGCTAGGTTACCCACTATAAAGAAGTAACTACGTGGGCTAGGATTTTTTTCGGTGGCAATCACATAGTACAACACCATGTGCATCAAACGGGCAACCGCATAGACCCACACTAACAAACCCAGCCAATAAGCGTCCATGCCTACCAACATGCCTAATACCGCAGGGCCAAACATCATCAGTAGGTTTTCGTGGGAGTTTAAAAAGGTGCGATCACTACGAAATACAAACGACTCGTGGCTCAATTTAGCGTCTACAATGCCTGGCACATAGTGCTTTTGTTTACGGTGAGCCACTGAGGCCACGGCAGATTGAATAAACACAGTCATTAAAATGAGCCAAAGGCCCCAAATGGTGAAGGAATAAGTGGCTAGCATGGTAATACTCTTTAGTTAAACAGCGAGGTAAATTGAGGACTTATTTTAATCTCAACAACAGCTTCTATACTATGGGTAACTCACGAGTCACGACTTATTCATACTTAAAGCTATGGCTTCGGCAATTTTAATGCCATCAATGGCCGCCGACATAATGCCACCAGCATAACCCGCACCTTCACCAGCCGGATACAAGCCTTGGGTGTTGATGCTTTGCAGGTCTTTGCCACGCTTAATACATATAGGCGCCGAGGTGCGGGTTTCTACACCAGTCAATAGCGCGTCGGCCAAGGCAAAGCCTTTCACTTTACGATCAAATACTGGAATAGCTTCACGTATGGCTGAAATACAATAATCAGGCAAAGCGTCGGATAAATCGGTGAGTTTTATACCTGGCTTAAACGACGATTCTACCTTGCCTAACGCTTGTGAAGGTTTGCCTTTAAGGAAATCACCCACAGTTTGCGCCGGCGCATCGTAGTTCCCGCCTCCCATCACATAAGCTTTACGCTCTAATTGACGCTGGAGTTCAATACCCGCCAGTGCATCGCCTGGGTAATCAGAAGGGTCAATACCCACCACAATAGCACTGTTGGCATTACGTTCAGCGCGCGAATACTGGCTCATGCCATTGGTTACCACCTGACCTTCTTCTGAAGTCGCCGCCACCACTGTACCACCAGGGCACATACAAAAGCTGTAAACCGAGCGGCCGTTATCGCAGTGGTGCACTAACTTATAGTCTGCTGCACCCAAAATTTCGTTACCCGCATTAGCACCAAAGCGGGCTTTGTCTATTTGTGATTGTGGGTGCTCTATACGAAAACCAATGGAAAATGGTTTGGCTTCTATATAGACCTTCTTATCAAACAACATTTTAAAAGTATCGCGGGCACTGTGACCAACGGCTAAGGCAATATGACGAGATTTGAGCACCTCACCATCAGCCAAGGTTACACCCGTTAATTGACCGTCTTCTATATGGACATCATCAACCCGCGTATCAAACCGAATTTCGCCACCGAGTTGTTCGATAGTGGCACGCATTTTCTCCACCATAGACACCAACCTAAAGGTGCCTATATGAGGTTTACTCACAAACAATATTTCTTCCGGTGCGCCCGCTTCTACAAATTCATTCAAAACTTTGCGGCTGTAGTGATTGGGATCCTTCACCTGACTGTATAACTTACCATCAGAAAAAGTGCCTGCCCCGCCCTCACCAAACTGCACGTTAGATTCGGTATTCAACACCTTTTGACGCCAAAACCCAAAGGTGTCTTTAGTACGCTGCCTTACCGCTGCCCCACGCTCCAGAATAATGGGTTTATAACCCATTTGCGCCAACACCAAGCCTACTAACAATCCACACGGACCAAAGCCAATCACTATTGGCCGTTCTTCAACCACAGCAGGTGCTTGAGCAACAAACTTGTAGCTCATATCGGGGCTGGTTTTGATTAACTGGTCGTCGGCAAACCTAACCAATAGGTGTTCATCTTGATTAGTGGTAACGTCAAGGGTGTAGATCAATACAATTTTACTTTTCTTACGCGCGTCGTAACCGCGGCGATGCACTACAAAGTCCAGCAAGTCGGCGGTTTGAATCGATAACCGCGCTAAAATAGCTTGGTTGAGTGCCTGCTCGTCATGATCAAGGGGAAGTTGTAGGTTGGTAATGCGTATCATTGAAGAATTCCAGAGGGTGAGGTTACTTGGTTATAGTAAAATAGCTCAAGCTGATATTTTACCTGCTTATGCCGCCCCTGTCCCTGTGTTGCTTACTTAGATGTATAGCTCGCTGAGACCAACCATCTGACAAAATTCACCGCTAATTCAATGCCAATATTATTTGGGCAAAAAAAATCCTCAAACAAAAGTGAGGATTTTTTAAGCAGACGCCAGGCAGGGCTTAACTAACGCTCAACCCATATTCATCACTCGCATCCTGTAACCACAAGAAGAAGTAGTCGGAGAAGCTACGGCGGATCACAAGGTCGTAAGAGCCGTCTTCTAGCTTACACATAGTGGTGCCCGTTTTAGCGAAAGTAGTTTGAACTACTTTGCCAACTGGGAAGTTAGAGTCATGGCAATCGTACACAGTGGACTTTTGCATCAGCTCAGCCACGCCCGTGCCAGACAAGTTAACTAAGGTTTGACCAGAACTAATGTCGGTTACAGCAATGTGCTGTCCATCCATAGCGCTGCGCAAGTCAGCTTCAACCTGCCCTTGTGTGCCACTAGCAACAATCAACAACCACTCGTTAGGGCATAACCAGTAAACCACTGTGTCGCCATTACGAACGCTGCTGCTTGGGGCCATTGGCAAGGCCACGCCTAACACCTTTTCCACTGCAGAGGTAAAGGCTGCGTCTTGTGGGTTGCCACGTAGGTTTAACTGACCACGAAACTTGTCTTCTTTCATCACTACGCCAGCATTAGCGGCGTTGGTGTGAGCTACACGGTGGTGCAATGGGGATTCCATGCTGGTGCTAGTATCAACATTAGTCATTGTGATGATCTCCTTTTGGATCATAGAACACTGGGCTACAAATTTCGGCAGCCAATACGCGGCCATCGGCCAGTGGGCAATATACGGTTTCGCCCATGCGGTCTGATCCGCCTTTAACGGTACCCATAGCAATACCATGGCCTAAACATTCACTCCAGTAACTTGAAGTGACGTGGCCCATCATATCCATAGGGATAGGTTGATTAGGGTCCATGACGATTTGTGCGCCTTCTGGGATCACAACGGTAGGGTCTTTTGGCTTAAGCCCAACCAACTGCTTACGATCTGTACGTGCGGTGTCCGGACGTGAGAACGAACGCTCACCCAAGAAGCTAAACTCTTTGGTTTTGCCAACTGCCCAGCCCATCAAACAGTCGTATGGGGTCATGGAGCCATCGGTGTCTTGGCCAGCAATGATAAAGCCCTTCTCGGCACGTAATACGTGCATCGACTCAGTGCCGTATGGCGTAATGCCAAACTCTTCACCAGCTTCCATGAGCTTGTTCCACATGTAGTGGCCTTGGTCGGCAGGTACGTTGACCTCGAACGACAATTCACCGGTAAAAGAAATACGGAAAATACGTGCCTTAATACCAGCAACAGTGCCTTCGCGCCAATCCATAAACTTCATGGCATCCGCTGAAAGGTCTACGTCAGTACATAGCTTTTCTAACACTTTACGTGAGTTAGGGCCTGCGAATGAACAAGTAGCCCACTGGTCAGTGACCGAGGTAAAGTATACTTCTAGCTCTGGCCATTCGGTTTGATGCCATAATTCTAACCAACCCAATACGGCAGCGGCGCCGCCAGAGGTGGTGGTCATTAAGAAGTGGTTGTCGCTTAAACACGCCGTTACACCATCATCAAAGATCATGCCGTCTTCTTTAAGCATTAGGCCATAACGACACTTACCTGGGGCTAACTTAGACCAAGCGTTGGTGTACACACGGTTAAGGAATTCACGGGCGTCTTTACCCTGAATGTCGATTTTACCTAAAGTGGACGCATCCAAAATACCTACGCTGTTGCGTACCGCTAAACATTCGCGATTAAGGGTTTGCTGCATGGTTTCGCCCGCTTGTGGGAAATACCAAGGACGCTTCCACTGACCTACGTTCTCAAACTCTGCGCCGTTAGCCACGTGCCATGGGTGCATGGCTGTGTGACGTGCTGGGTCTAACAACTCTCCCACATCACGGCCGCCAATGGCACCAAAGGTAACCGGTGTGTAGGCAGGACGGAAGATGGTAGTACCCGTTTCGGCAATCGACTTGTTCAGCGTCTTAGCCACAATGGCCATGCCGTTGATGTTACCCGTTTTGCCTTGGTCAGTACCAAAACCCATGGCCGTGTAACGTTTCACGTGCTCAATAGACTGGAAACCTTCACGCGCTGCAAGCTCAATGCCCGCTGCCGTTACGTCGTTTTGGAAATCAACAAACTGTTTGGGTGCGCGGCTAATTGGCTTAGTGTGCGGTACCAAGTACAAGGCTTGAGAAGCACCTGTAGACTCATCGCCACAATCAAAGGTTTGTGTAGAGCTTGTATCAGAAGCAGTAGCACCGGCTTGAACACCGGCGTTTAGCGCTTCAGAAAGCAGATACTCACCTGCCACTGCGCCAGCTAAGTGTTGGTTTTGAATGCTAGCTCCAGGCACAAAACCTGCCACATCGTCTTTCCATACTGGGCGGCTACCGGTATGGCAGCTAAGGTGTACTACTGGGCTCCAACCACCAGCAACGGCGATTAAATCACAGCTTAAGGTTTTGCTCGCGCCAGTGACGTTATCACCTGCTTCATCGAGTGGTGCAACGATTGCGCCAGTAACTTTTTTACCACCTTGGGCTTCAATCACACCGTGACCAACCATCACCTGAATGCCGGCAGCTTTAGCGGCTGCAACAAGACGACCGTCTGGCGTATGACGTGAATCAACCACGGCCACAACAGTACGGCCTGCGGCTTGAATGTCTAGGGCTGTTTGGTAACCCGAATCGTTAGTGGTCATGATGATACAACGCTGACCTGGCACTACCGCGTAACGGTTAATGTAGGTGGATACAGAGTTGGCCAACATAATGCCAGGCAGATCGTTATTACCGAATACTAGCGGTCGTTCAATGGCACCCGTAGCCAAGATCACTTGATGGGCACGAATACGGTGTAAACGCTGTCGAGTGCCTGTTTTCGCAACAGGACCAATGTGGTCTGTGCGGCGCTCTAAGGCTACAACAAAGTTGTGATCGTAATAACCAAAAGCCGTGGTACGTGGCATAACAAGCACGTTATCCATGCCTTCTAGTTGGCTAGTGGCTTGCTCTGCCCATGTTGCAGCATCAATACCATCAACGGTTTGAGTGCTGGCAAGCAAGGTGCCACCAAATTCATTTTGCTCGTCGACAATGATGACGCGCTTGCCGCTACGGCCAGCTTCTAATGCTGCGGCCAATCCGGCAGGGCCTGCACCCACCACCATGACGTCACAGTGGGCGTTGATCTTGTCGTAGGTGTCTGGATCTGGTTCTAAAGACAACTTACCAAAACCTGCGGCTTTACGAATGAATTTCTCATAGGTCATCCACATTTTTTGTGGTGCCATAAAGGTTTTGTAGTAAAAACCTGGAGGCATCATCATACCGCCAATCTTACCCATGAGTGACATTAAATCGAATTCTGCACTCGGCCAGCCGTTAGTGCTGGTGGCGGTTAAACCATCGAACAATTCAACTTGAGTTGCCCGCGGGTTAGGAATAGTTTCATTGCCTTTGTGTAACTGCATCAACGCATTTGGCTCTTCTGCACCATGGCCTAAAATGCCACGGGCACGGCTGTACTTAAAACTACGGCCGACAATACCTACGCCATTGGCTAGCATGGCAGAAGCTAATGTATCGCCTTCAAACCCTTGGTAGGTTTTGCCATTGAAGGTAAAGTTCATTGGCTTAGTGCGGTCAATACGACCACCCGCAGCTAAACGGTTAACTTGGCTCATGATGCATCTCCTTTGGCTACTTGATTAGCAGCAACGGTTGCAGCAGTGATGGTTGGCATTTCACCCATTTTATAGGTCTCGTGAACTTTGTAAGATTGCGTATCGCGGGTGGCGTTGAAATAACGGCGACAACCAGCTGCGTGGTACCACATTTCATGGTGGATACCGCGTGGGTTAGAACGGAAAAAAATGTAGTCAGCCCAAGCTTCATCGCTGATAGCAGCAGGGTCTTTTGGACGTTCAATGTGAGCTTCACCCGTGTAAGAGTATTCCTCTTCTTCACGCATTTCCTCACAGTAAGGGCAGTAAATATGGTGCATGTGTATGTCTCCTTAGTGTGGGTTTAGTGAGCAACGCCGGCGGCGCCGTGCTCGTCGATTAAATGACCAGTACTGAAACGATCAATACTGAATGGTGCAGCTAACGGATGGGCTTCATCGTGGGCTAAGGTGTGAGCAAATACATTGCCAGAACCTGGTGTGGCCTTAAAGCCGCCCGTACCCCAACCGCAGTTGAAGAACAAACCTTTAACGCTGGTTTTAGAGATGATAGGACACGCGTCTGGGCAGGTATCTACAATACCACCCCAAGCACGGTTCATGCGTACACGGCTAAACATAGGGAACAATTCACAAATAGCCGACATGGTATGTTCTACTATGTTGAAACTACCACGCTGACCGTAGCCGTTGTAGGAGTCTGTACCGGCACCAATGACAAGGTCACCTTTGTCAGACTGGCTCACGTAGGCGTGTACTGCGTTAGACATTACCACAGTATCAATAATTGGCTTAATGGGTTCAGACACTAGCGCTTGTAGGGGACGCGATTCGATAGGAAGACGTAGGCCAACCATGGCCGCCATCACACCAGAGTTACCGGCAGTTACACAAGCCACTTTCTTAGCACCAATAAAGCCTTGGTTGGTTTTTACACCCACAACCGCGCCTTCTTCTGTCACAATGTCTAACACTTCACACTGTTGAATAAGGTCGACACCAAAGCTGTCTGCGCCACGGGCAAAGCCCCAAGCTACTGCGTCGTGACGGGCTACGCCGCCAGTGGCTTGCCAAGATGCACCCAACACTGGATAACGAATATCTTGCGAATCGTTAATAATGGGTACGATTTCTTTTACTTCTGCAGTATTCAATACCACGCCATCAATGCCGTTCAAACGGTTGGCGTTTACACGACGCTCAATGTCACGCATGTCTTGTAGGTTGTGTCCTAGGTTCAATACGCCACGCTGGCTGAACATGACGTTGTAGTTCAAATCTTGGCTCAGGTCTTTCCACAAATCCAAGGAGTGATCATACAATTTAGATGCTTCGTCCCATAAGTAGTTAGAACGCACAATGGTGGTATTACGCGCGGTGTTACCACCACCTAGATAGCCTTTTTCTAACACAGCAACGTTAGTAATGCCGTGTACTTTAGCCAAGTAATAAGCTGTGGCTAAACCGTGGCCACCGCCACCGACGATAATCACGTCGTATTCTTTTTTAGGCTGTGGACTGCGCCATGCGGCCTGCCAATTTTCATGGTGGCTTAGGGAATGTTTAAAGAGGCTAAAGCCTGAGTATTTTTTCATAGGTCACTCGCTTAAGTTCACTGCCATGCTATGTATGGCAGCGTGAGTCTGATATTCGCTGCAGTATTGTGCGTAATGCCAGTCCTGCGCTCTTATTCAATTGCGACCCAAACACAAGCATCTAGGTAAAGGCCTATAGAATTGGCATAGCGCCAACCCCACGGGACAGAAAATGCAGTACAATCACCCCATATTGATGCAGCCCATTAGGTAAAAACAGCATGCAAATTTTCGGCGTTGTCGGATGGAAAAATAACGGCAAAACCACCCTCGTAGAGCGCCTTATTGGCCAGCTTACACACATGGGTTATAAGGTGTCGTCGGTAAAGCACGCCCACCATAATGTGGATATAGACCAACCTGGCCGCGACAGCTACCGCCACCGTGCCGCCGGCGCTAGAGAAACGTTAGTGGCAACGGATCAACGCTGGGCCTTAATGCACGAGTTACGTGGTGCCCCTGAACCTTCTTTAGAGCAACTATCGAGCCTTTTTTCACCGTGTGACATCGTCATTGTTGAAGGCTACAAAGGGTCTACTCATGCTAAATTAGAAGTAGTTCGCAATATCAATAGCCGCGGCTTTTTAGCCCATCAAATGCCCAACATAGTAGCGGTGGCCACAGACAAAGATGCCTTAGACATCAAACTGCCACAGCTGGACATTAACAACATAGAACAAGTGGCTAATTTTGTGCTGCAACACACCGGGCTGATCACCGATTCAAGCACACCAGCCACAAACACCAACGATTGCTATAGCCCAGACCAACAACTTCTATTGGCTGCTACTGTATGGCAACGCATGCAAGCGCAGGTAGAGTCTGCCATCGCTTCACAACAGCCCCTAGCCAACCAATGGTTGCCGTTAAGCCAGTGTATGAACCGGCGATTAGCCGTATCCCTCACCACCCCTTATGACAGCCCGCGTTTCGATAATGTCGCAGTAGACGGTTATGCCTTCAACTACGATCATTTGCGCCAAACACAAGATTTCACCCTGCCCCTTATGGCAGTAGAAGCCAACGCCGGCGGCAGTGCCAAACTCACCTTGCAGGTAGAGCACTGCATTCGTGTACTCACGGGTGCTCGCATGCCAGCTGGCGCTGACACCGTGGTGATGCAAGAAGACGTGAGCATGGCAAACAACTGCGTCCGCTTTCCAAAGGACTGCAAGGCCCGTGGCAACTGGCGCCCTCAAGGTGAAGACGTCAAAGCGGGTGAAATCATTATTCATCAAGGCCAACAAATTCGCCCACAAGACATAGGTCTAGCCGCAGCAGCTGGCCATGGACAACTTAACGTCTATGAAAAAGTAAACGTGGCTCTATTTTCTACCGGCAACGAAGTGTACGAGCTGGGTGAAGAGCTCCCTGAAGATGGCATTTATGACGTCAATCGCCATTTACTTACAGCGTTATTAACCAGCCTGCACTGCGACGTGACCGACTTAGGCATTTTGGCCGATGATTACCAAACCATCCGCACGGCTTTAGATGCCGCAAGCCACGATCACCAACTCATCATCACCTCCGGTGGCGCCTCCACCGGCAGCCATGATCACGTGGCTGCAGTATTAGAGGACATTGGAGAGGTGCATGGCTGGCGCTTGGCCATTAAACCGGGCCGGCCACTGGCCTTTGGTAAAGTGGGACAAGCGTTTTTCTTAGGTTTACCCGGCAATCCAGTAGCCGCCAACGTGTGCACCTTAATGTTTGGCCAACCCCTAATCCGCGCATTAAGCGGTGGCGGCTGGCAGCGGCCCAAGTCTTACCCACAAAAACTGGGTTTTAAAGTGAAGAAAAAAGCCGGTAGAAGAGAATGGTTGCGAGTGTATCAAGAACGCCAAGACAATGGCGATATGTTACTTCAACGTAGTGCCTCCCATGGCTCAGGCATTCTCACGTCGATGACCCGTGCTGATGGTTTAGTGGAGCTAGACGAAGCCACGAGCGACTTACCAGAAGGTAGCCTGGTTAACTTCATTGCGTTTGCCAGCTTTGGAATGGGTGATGCCTAAGGCTTGGCTAATACCAAATAAACCGCATCCATTGGCATTTTATCTACCTGTTCCACATCACACTGAGTGACAACAAAACCACTTTCTAAGGCCCACTGCATTAGCTCTGCCGCGATATAGCGCAAAGCGACAGTATTGGCTGCATTACCATAATCGATGCGACCCGTACCTTCCCAAGCAGCAACTAGCAACTGGCCATCAGAGGCCAAAACTCGGTGCCATTCTGCCAGAGCCACTTGAATGCCAGCAGCATCTAAATGATGCACTGGGAAAAAGCTAATCACTGCTGCCACGGCGTTATTTTCTAACATGTGTAATTCACGCATGTCATAGACTAGCACCTTGGCATAGCTGCCAATTCATTGGCCCGTAATGGCCGCCATCTCAGGTGACAAATCAACCCCTATTAGTGAACGAGTTTGATCAAATTGCTCATGGTACATGGCCAACATATAGCCACTGCCGCAGGACGTATCCATCATCGCGTTGTAGCTAGACGAAACCTCATCATACATATGACTGACGTGTTCATTGGTTGAAACGTGGATGTCGTTTATCCTTTTCTATTTCTGACGCTGGTGAATAGTCGCCCGTCTATGACTGCCAAACCAAGCGCTATCAACCCCATGCCCACAAAATGAACCCACTCGAGGGCTTCATGCAAAAAAATCGAACCTAATAATATGGCTGACACAGGTACCAACAATGTCACCAGCATGATGTTGGTGGCCCCAGCGGACGCCAGTATTTTAAAATACAGTACGTAGGCTAGCGCCGTAGAAAATACCGCCAAGGTGAGTATGGATGCCCAAATTCCAAGGCTGGGCGCGTCGGCACCCAAAAACCTAGGTAATCCATCGATATATAAAGCAACGGGCGCCAATAGCAAGCTCGAACCTGTGACTTGGCCCGCCGCAATAACTACTGGACTCAACGCCATATCCTTAAAGCGCCGCCCAAAAACACCGGCGAATGCATAGGACAGTGCAGCTATCAATATAGCCATCTGGCCAAGTGTAGCACCTTGGCTAGAGACGTCCATATTAGGCATTCCTATCATTACTAACACACCCATAAATCCAGCCACTACGCCCACTAACTTCATTGGTGTGGCGCGCTCATCGGCTAACAACAAACCCGCCACCACAACGCCAAACAGCGGCGTGGTGGCGTTAAGCACCGACGCTAAGCCGGAAGCAATATGTGTTTGCCCCCACACGATGAGACTAAAAGGGATCACATTATTGAGCAAACCCATCGCCATAAATACCAGCCATATTTTTATACTTTTAGGCGGCCGCAAACCCATAATCAAGGCAATGACCCAAAGGGTAACGGCGGCTAACCCCACACGCAGGGTGACGATGGTTAGAGTCGGTATTTCAGCAACGGCAACGGCCACAAAAAAGAAGGATCCACCCCATAATACCGACAAGACAATCAACATAAGCCACTCTCGTGCACCCATGGACGTATTAATTATAGACGTCACTGATACTCCTTACAGTCCTGCAGGTATGGCAACCTCTGCCGTGCAATATTAACTTGTTCAAGGTCTATTTCGGCCACAACTAACTGTTCTTCACTACCCGCCCTTACCGCCACTGAGCCCATGGGCGAGCCGATAAAGCTCTCACCTAAATAACACATTCCATGATCTAAGCCAGTGTAATTTGCATAGACAAAATATACCCCATTTTCATAACCCCGTGTAGGCATCATTTGCCTTGCGACCCAGCCCCAGCCACTCGCCAAAGCCGTGGGTACCAAAATGATATCGGCACCGGCTATCGCCAGTTGCCGTGCAAGCTCTGGAAACTCAGCGTCATAACAAATGAGCATACCTATGCTAATACCGCGCCACGTAAACAGCCCTATTCCGTCTCCCTTTGTGAAAAAGGAGGCCTCAAAACCCGGCGGCAATACCCGCTTTCTGTAATGCCCAAGAACCTGTGCGTCGGGCCCGATACATTGCACTGCATTGTAGAGCTTGCCGCTGTCGGCCTCGGAAAAGCCATAGTGGATCGCCATGCGATACTTCTGCGCCAACCCCGCAATCACCGTTGCTGTTGGTCCGTCAGCCGATTCTGCCAAAGTCTCTACTTGCGAACCCACGTTATAACCGCTAACAAACAGCTCTGGCAAAACCAAAAGCTCTACGCCCTGTTTTTGTGCCGTATCCAACTGTTGCTCAAGCCATTGTATACGTTCATCACCTGCTGCTCGGCCAGCATCAATTTGAGCCACTGCAATGGTTAGTTTAGTAGCCATATCAACTGTTAGTGACCAGTAACTGGCGTGGGTATTGGGTCAGGTAATCGCAACCGTTGTCGGTCACTACGATAGAGTCTCCAATACGGCCCGCGGTTACCCCATCAATAGAAATACCACCGTCCACCGCAAACGTCATACCGGCTTGTAAAATGGTTTTGTCGCCGTGTTTAAGCTCGGGGGCTTCCAGGTAGGCCACACCAATAGAGCGGCCGGTTCTGTACCCCGTTTCATAACCTCTCTGCTGATACACCGCATTGGCCGCGGCAGCCACTTGTTCAGCGCTAACACCGGGTTTAATGGCCGCAATGGCCGCTTGCTGAGCATCAATGGCGGCCAATTGCACTGCTGCAGCCTGGTCGGTTACTGCTCCAATATGAAACATGCGATCAAAGCCTAATTTGTACTGCTTAAACTGAGCCATATTGCAAAAACAAAAATAAACAGGATCTGCCCGCTGGTAGGTACGCACACTAGCTCGCCGATGCACCATGGAGGTGTCACGACCACTTTGAAGTATTTGTAAGTTATGAATCATGGGCGAGACAAAACGCTCCCAACCCGTATCGGTCAAAAAGCCAGCGGCCTTTTTAGTGCCTGCGTTGATCACAGCCAAGGCCGATTCGTATTCGGGCACACCTTCGGCTAGGGACTCATGGGCAGCTTGCATCATGGCCCCTGCAATACTGCCTGTTTGAGACATAACTTCAATTTCGAGCGCCGACTTAATCATCCGTTGCTGTCCCAATACAGGCGCAATATCACACAACGGCACGCTGCCAAAATCTTGGTCCAAATAATTGCGTACAATGGCTGGGACTGTGGGCAGCTCCAACCAAATAGACTCAGGGTTGGGGCCTAACACTTTAGCCAAGGCGGCCTGCCAGCTATTGCTGCCAAAGTCTTCCCACACCCGAATGTCTTCTACCCAAGTCATGGCATCTACCATTTCTGATTCCATTAACGGCGTAATCACTGTAGGCGAGCCTACGGCAGGTACCACCAACATGGTTGGGCGGCCAAATTCGATGCCAAGGTAACCCCAAAAGCCGGCCAAGTAAGCAATAGAGCTTTCGTCGGTAAACACGCCAAAAGGAATGTTCTGTGTTTGCATTTGTGATTGCAGGAATGCGGCACGGGATTTGGCTTCGGCTAACATGATGCTATCTCAGATTGGAAAAACCCGAGTGTAACTGGATAATCTCATGCTGTATACAGCTAAATTTTAGTCTTGTAAAAGCCGAATCACACGGGCTATATAATTTCGCTTTATATAACCCAGAGCCACTAGATCATGCCCTTTTGCCGCGGCGATCAACTCGGTGAGTTCATCAACAATGGCGCCAATTTCACTGCTCAAAAACTCGGGCATTTGTTGATACCAGACGCGACTGGTTTGGTAATAATACAAGTCATATAACTGTCGTAACGCTGCGTTATCGATGACCTGACAAATTAACCCATGCAACTTATGATTTATCCGAGCGATTTCTAAGGTGGGGTTAGATTGGGTTGACAGTTGCTCGGCTTGGCATAATAAACGTTGCAAACCACTCACCACCTCTAGCGGCACCGTGGTAACACCCATGGGGCCAATCAGTTCTGCAATTTTAAGGCGCATGGCATAGACGTCTTTTAACAATACAAAGCTGGCGGCTGTAACCACTGTGCCTACGCCGTTCTTGCTAGTCACTAAACCCTCAAACTGTAAGCGTTTAATGGCTTCACGTACTGGCGTGCGGCTACAGCCAAACTCGTCGGCTAATTGCGCTTCGCGCAGTACCGATAAGGGCACATACTCCAACAGGCAGATACGTTCTCGCAATAGGTGGTGAATGGAGTCGATACGCTGTTGTGCGGTTAACTCATCCGGCTTTGTGGGCATGTTGCTCATAACAGACTATGAGCAAGCTGTTGCTCGCCGGCGACGATGTCTTCTGGCTTATTGATGTTAAAAAATGGGTTATCTGTGAGTTCGTCAAAGGGTACATCGGCCACCCCATAAGGTGCGGTAAAACGATCCACTTTGCGCATATCGTCTTCTACCAAGGCGTTATACAAGTCATCAAACAAGTCTACCGGCCACACACCAAACACCGGTTGAGTGCGACCATGATAGCTTGCACAGGCAAGACGCTGTTGTTTTAACGCCATTAAATCCAACATACGCTCGACGTAGTCGTTAGGAAAAAAAGGGGTGTCTGCCGCCACCGTAATGATGTGCGTAGCCGTTGGCTTATTTTGATTAACCCATGCCATGGCAGACACCACACCCGCTAGCGGGCCCGCAAAATCGGGCACGATGTCGGCCTGTACAGGCAAGCCAAACTCAGCAAAGCGTTCGGCATCGCCGTTGGCATTAAGTAACACCGTGTTCAGTTGGGTGTTGGCGTTGCTAATCACGTAATCTAGAATGCGCTGGCCACCTAATTGCAGCATGGATTTGTCACCACCGCCCATGCGTCTTGCTAGGCCACCCGCCAATATTACGCCTACAACATGGTCTTTGTTAATCTGCATGTTTGCGCCCCGAATGTTTGGGCTCGTCGGCCACATAGGCTAGATCGGCATCATAGATGAGCCGTTCGTACCCTGCCAGAGCAACAAATTTTCGCCCCTTAGCGCGGCCAATCAACGTCAGGCCTGCTTTACAGGCTAAGTCCACCCCCCAAGCGGTAAAGCCAGAGCGAGAGATAAGAATAGGAATGCGCATTTGCACGGTTTTAATCACCATCTCAGAAGTAAGCCGGCCCGTGGTGTAGAAGCACTTATCATCGGGGGCGATGTGGTGCATGTGCATGTAACCGGCAATTTTATCAATGGCGTTATGGCGCCCTACATCTTCCATGTACACCAAAGGCTGATCTTGTTTGCACAGCACACAGCCGTGTATAGCGCCCGCTTTTTGATAGATGCTGGGAGTGGTATTAATTTGGCGCGACAAGGTATATAGCCAACTAGTTTTCAAACGCGCATCCGCCGCTAAGCTAATGGTGTCGAACTTTTCCATAATGTCGCCAAACACCGTGCCTTGAGCGCAACCTGAGGTGCGCACTTTTTTCTTCAGTTTGTCTTCGTAGTTGGTTTCACGCTGGGTGCGAACAATCACCACCTCTAACTCTTCATCAACATCAATGCCCGTCACCACGTCATCGGCACGGAGCATATTTTGGTTAAGCAAAAAGCCCACGGCCAAATATTCGGGGTGGTCTCCCAAGGTCATGAGGGTGACTATTTCTTGTTTGTTGAGGTAAACCGTAAGCCCCTGCTCCGTCACCACATCTACATCCACATCAGCGCCCGTATGATCACGACCCGTGACTTGACTAGTCAGACGTGGGTTTTCTGGGTTAGGGTAAATCAAGTAATTAGAAAGGTCGGCGGGGGTCATAACGATTCCTGCTTGGTGGGTAGCTTGGCGATCCAGCGGTCTAATTTGTTGGCGAAGTTTTGGCGATCCGTATGATTCATGGCGGCGGGGCCACCAGTTTGCACACCGCTGTTGCGCAAAGTTTCCATAAAGTCGCGCATATTTAAGCGCTGGCGAATGGTTTCTTTAGTATAGGCTTCACCACGAGGGCTAAGGGCTTGTGCACCCTTCTCTACCACTTCTGCGGCTAAAGGAATGTCGGAAGTAATCACCAAGTCACCCGCGACAACACGTTTAACAATTTCGTTGTCGGCCACATCAAACCCCGAACCCACCTGCACCATGCTAATCACTTTAGACGGTGGCGTGGCAATGTATTGATTAGCCACCAAGGTGGTAACAATCTGTTTGCGTTCCGCCGCGCGGAATAATATTTCTTTGATAACACCTGGACAGGCGTCGGCATCAACCCAAATTGGCATAGTGTGCAAATTTCAAAAAATAAATAATGGCGTTATTGTGCATTAATCACCGGTTAAGGGCCAGATGAATAGCACTTATTACACGAGCGTCACCTCGACTTTGCCTGGCTAACCGTCCTGCAACCCGTTCCAAGTGATCACTAAAATCTCTTCCAACACGGCCATATCAATGTCATCGAGCTTGTTGATATACAAGCAAGCGGCCGAGCTTAAATATGGCCTATGAACTACGCGGAAGGCCCTCCGGAGTCATGTTTCATTCCGACCAAGGCAGCCACTATACAAGCATTAGCTTTCGCCAAAATCTTTGGCGTTTGCAGATCAAACAGAGCATGAGTCGCCGTGGAAATTGTTGGGATAATGCCCCAATGGAACGATTTTTTAGAAGTTTAAAGAATGAATGGGTGCCCACAACGGGATACTCAAGTTTTAATGAGGCTCAGGCCTCGATCACACGATATATTGTTGGCTATTACAGCGAGCATAGGCCGCATCAACATAACGGTGGCTTGCCACCAAATAAAGCAGAGGCAAAGTACAACCTTGTCTCTTATACCGTGGCCAGTTTTACTTGACCACTACAAACAGTCGCCTTCGCGGCCACTGTCGTATTTGTAGTGGTATTGACCAAACCCCACCATGCTTGCACCCCACATACGCGGTTCTACACCGGTCACCTTGCGCATCAGCTATAGTACCTCTAGAGAATTTTCGCGGCGTACGGGGTGTTCTACGGCGTTTAGAAACGCAACAACATCTTCACTGGTGGCTTGGATTTTGTTTTCTGCCATTGGTATAAGTGCCTTAACTGACTCTAGTTTAGACCCTCACATTAAATCCAAAGCAAAAAAAGACCAGCAATTTGCTGGCCTTTTTGGGACCCTGACCTTCGTCAGGAAGATTGTAGGAGCGCCAGTATGGCGGCTCTAGTCCGGTTTAGCCTACACGCTCAATACGTGAGGCACAGAACTTAAACTCAGGGATTTTACCTACGGGATCAAGGGCTGCATTGGTGAGCATGTTGGCCGAAGCCTCCACGTAACAGAAGGGGATGAAGATCACGCCTGCAGGTACGTCGGCATCTTCACGGGCCAGCAGCTCAATACTACCGCGGCGTGTTGATACTCGAATCATGTCACCCGCTTTAGCGCCAACTTTAGCCAGTTCTTCGCGGCTCAGGGTTGCTACAGCTTCTGGCTCTAGGGCATCCAATACTGGCGCACGACGGGTCATAGAACCGGTGTGCCAATGCTCTAGCTGACGGCCAGTGGTTAAAATCACTGGGTATTCATCATCTGGACGCTCATCAGGGTTAACGATGTCGGCAGCAACAAACTTACCGCGACCGCCTTCAATAGGGAAGCTGTCGATAAACACAATGTCGTTACCCGGATGATCTTCGGCAGGGCACGGATAAGTCACCGAATGCTCGCTTTCTAAACGCTCCCAAGTCAGGTTGTTTAGGCTTGGCATGGCTTGCTTCATCTCAGCAAATACATCTTTCGGATGACTGTAGTTCCAGTTTAAGCCCATGCGCTTGGCGATTTCTTGAATGATCCACCAGTCTTGACGCGCATCGCCAGGCGGCTTAACCGCTTGACGACCCATTTGTACCGTACGGTTGGTGTTAGACGCGGTGCCGTCTTTCTCTGGCCATGCAGAAGCAGGCAGAACCACGTCGGCGTACATCGCCGTCTCGGTCACATACAGATCTTGTACCACCAAATGCTCTAACATCGCCAAAGCGCCGCGAGCATGGTGTAAATCCGGATCTGACATGGCTGGGTTTTCACCTTCCACGTACATACCCGTAACAGAACCTTCGTGAATAGCATTCATGGTTTCTACTACGGTTAAACCTGGCTCGTCAGAAAGCTCGGTGCCCCATAGGTCTTCAAACATGGCCTTAACATTGCTTACGTTAACGCGCTTGTAGTCTGGGTACATCATGGGGATTAAGCCCGCATCTGATGCGCCCTGTACGTTGTTTTGACCACGTAATGGGTGCAAACCTGCGCCTTCACGACCAATTTGACCGGTCATCAAAGCTACAGAAATCATGGCACGACAGTTGTCGGTGCCATGCACGTGTTGTGACACACCCATTCCCCAGAAGATCATGGAGTTATCAGAGGTGGCATATAAACGTGCCACTTCGCGGATTAGGTCGGCATCTACACCACAAATAGGTGACATGGCTTCTGGGCTATAGCGCTTAACGTGCTCTTTAACCGTGTCAAACCCAGTGGTCATCGAATCGATGTAGTCTTGATTGTACAATTCTTCGGTCACAATCACGTTCATGATGGCGTTCCAGAAGCTCACATCGCTACCTGGCTTAAACTGAATCATGTGGCTGGCGTATTTTTTCATTGCCAAGCCACGTGGGTCTAAAACAATAATCTTAGTGCCGTTCTTTGCAGCTTGCTTAAAGAAGGTTGCCGCTACTGGGTGGTTACTGGTTGGGTTAGAACCGGTAATCACAACCACGTCAGCATTTTTTGCCTGCATAAAGGATGCCGACACGGCACCTGAACCCAGACCTTCCAACAATGCCATTACAGATGATGCGTGACATAAGCGAGTACAGTGGTCAACGTTGTTGCTACCAAAACCAGTACGTACTAATTTTTGGAACAAGTAAGCTTCTTCGTTAGACCCTTTGGCGCTACCAAAACCTGCAAGGGCTTTTTTGCCTTGGTTGTCACGAATCTTAGTGAAACCGTTGGCAGCAAAATCTAAAGCTTCTTCCCAGCTCGCTTCACGGAAGTGAGTCAGTGGTTTGGCTGGATCAAAGTCATCATGGATGCCTTTTCGGGCACCTTCAAGACGAATTAGCGGCTTGGTAATGCGGTCGCCGTGGTGAATATAGTCAGAGCCAAAGCGGCCCTTCACACACAAACGGTTTTGGTTGGCTGGGCCGTCGCGGCCGTCAACGTAAACAATGCGGTCGTCTTTTACGTGGTAAGTGAGCTGACAGCCTACACCACAATACTGACATACACTGTCTACTTTGCGATCGTAATCGTTGCTGTCGCCCTTACCGTCTTCACTGGTGACACTAGAAGGCATTAAGGCACCCGTTGGGCACGCCTGCACACATTCGCCACAGTTAACACAGGTGGAGTCGCCCATTGGGTCGTCAAAGTCGAACACAACTTTAGAATCTGCGCCGCGGTTAGCCATACCAATAACGTCGTTCACTTGTACTTCACGACAAGCGCGCACGCACAAGTTACAGTTAATGCACGACTGCAAGTTAACCCGCATGGCCTTACTGCTGTTGTCGGCACAAGGCTTTACGGTTTCATCAAAGCGAGCTTCCGTGGCATCCATAGCCAACAAATCTGCCATAGCCCAAAAGTGTGAACTTTTGTCTGGCGATTCCTCACGCTCTGGCTGGTCGGTAGCCAAAAGCTCCATTACCATTTTACGTGAAGACTGTGCACGGTCAGAAGTAGCGCTGGTAACTACCATGCCTTCGTTCGGTGAACGCAAGCAAGAAGCGGCTAATACCCGTTCGCCTTCGATCTCTACCATACAGGCGCGGCAGTTGCCGTCAGCACGATAGCCAGGCTCGGGCTTGTAGCACAGATGGGGAATCGTCTCGCCCATACGCTTGGCCACTTGCCAAATGGTTTCGCCGGCTTTGGCAGTTACTTTTTCACCATCGAGGGTGAAATTGATAATATCTTGACTCATATTATGTCTCCCTTTACTTAGTACTGGCAGACAGATCGGTAGCGATCAAATCAGCGTCAAAATATTTAAATACGGTAGTGATAGGGTTAGAAGCCGCTTGGCCTAAACCACAAATAGAAGCATCGCACATGGTTTGGCCTAGCTCAGCCATTAGGGCTTGATCCCAATCAGGACGTTGCAACAATTTAACCATCTTCTCTGTACCCACACGGCACGGCGTGCACTGGCCACAACTTTCGTCTTCGAAGAATTTTAATAAATTCACTACCACGTCGCGCATGTTGTCTTGGTCAGACAACACCACTACCGCTGCAGAACCGATGAAACAACCGTAGGGCTGAAGAGTGCCAAAATCTAACGGAATGTCGGCCATGCCGGCTGGCAAGATACCGCCCGATGCGCCACCTGGAAGGTAGCCTTTAAAGGTTTGACCGTCTAGCATGCCACCACAGTATTCATCCATGAGTTCCTGCATGGTAATACCCGCTGGTGCTAATTTAACACCCGGATTCTTCACTCGGCCAGAAACAGAGAAGCTACGCAAACCTTGTGAACCGTTACGGCCTTGGCTTGAGAACCAGTCGGCGCCTTTATCCATTAAGGTACGGATCCAAAATACGGTTTCAATGTTGTTCACCAAGGTAGGACGGTTAAACAAACCGACCTGAGCCACAAAAGGAGGACGATGACGCGGCATGCCCGGCTTGCCTTCTAATGACTCAATCATGGCTGATTCTTCACCACAAATGTAAGCGCCAGCACCACGGCGAAGGTGGATACCACCGGCCGGTGCTAGGCCTGCGGCTTCTACTTTGGCGATTTCTGCCTGTAGAATTTCACGCGCAGCTGGGTATTCGTCCCGTAGGTAAATGTAAGCTGCTTCGGCCTCTACTGCCCAAGCACTGATCAAGGCACCTTCAATAAAACGATGCGGATCAGATTCTAAATAGATACGGTCTTTAAACGTGCCTGGCTCTCCTTCGTCACCATTAATCGCAAGGTAACGAGGTTTAGGCTCTTGGCGTACAAACTTCCATTTCATGTGCGTTGGGAAACCCGCACCACCTAAACCTTTAAGGTTCGCGTCTGCTAATACTTTTTGAATGTCTTCCCAAGTGTAATCACCGGCAAGGCACTGCTTCAATAAGGCGTAACCGCCGTCTGCAACGTAGGCATCGTAAGCAAGGTAGTCTGGAATGTCTGGGTGAAAGTGCTTGGCCTCAATAACATCTACAATTTTTGCAGCATCAGCATTATCTACGTGGTGATGGCCTACTTCAGCAACCGGAGCCGTGTCACACCGCCCCATACAAGGCGCACTTAAAATACGCACTTGCGTAGGGTCTGTACCCGCTTCTAAAGCTGACTTTAGTTGTTCTGCACCCACTAGCTGACAACTCAAGCTGTCGCAGACACGAACGGTTACGGCGGCCGGCGGTACCTCTCCTTCTTTAACGATATCGAAATGGGCATAGAAGGTCGCACATTCATACACTTCAGCCATGGGAATGTTCATCTCATGGGCTAGTGCAGCAAGGTGTGCGGCGGACAAATAGCCAAAATTATCTTGAATTAAGTGCAAGTATTCGATGAGCATGTCGCGTTTAATCGGCTGATCACCAATCAACTCGCGTAATTGCGCAAGCGTATCTAGGTTAACTTGACGCCCACGAAGGTGGATACGAGATTTATTGCGACCAGCGCCTGGGTGCAAACGCACCACATTGTCTTGGTTAGAATCAGCAGACATGTTGTTCTCTGTGTTGACTTAAGTTCAAGGTACCCTACAAGGGCTATGCAGTTATTCACCCCATAGCCCTCTATAAATACGCAGTTATTGCACACGCTAGAATACCATTTTTTAACGGGGCTAGTATCCCAGCAACAGAATTTACCGCATACCTGTAAGCGACACCATGTCGCCCTTAATGCCGCTCTAGGCGTTTTGAGACAAAAAAGTACTGTTATATGCGCAACTATATGGGCAAAAATCTAAATCTATTTTAAGCAAAATACGGTATCCTACGGCCTCGATTATTTTATGAGTTATGCCGCCGTGTCTTTTGTCGATTTACTGCTGGATCAAGAACTACTACATGCCCTTGCTGAGCATGAGTTTACTCAGCCTACAGCTATTCAACAACAAGCCATTCCACCACTTTTGGAAGGCAACGATCTACTGGCCTCGGCACCTACCGGCACCGGCAAAACTTTAGCCTTCGTTCTACCTGCGCTACAGCATATTTTAGACTCGCCACGGCGCGAACTGGGCACACCTAAGGTACTAATCCTTAGCCCTACCCGCGAACTCGCGCGCCAGACTTACGATCAAGTCGAACAGCTAGTCGCCCATAACCACTTAAAGAGCTGCCTTATAGTGGGTGGCGTGCCGTTTGGCATGCAAAAAGCCATGGTGGCAGAGTCCATCGACGTGCTTATCGCCACCCCAGGCCGCTTGCTAGAAATTGAAGAACACATGGCACTCGACCTGTCTCAGGTAACCGTGTTTGTAATCGACGAAGCAGACCGCATGTTAGACTTAGGTTTTATCCAGGCCATCCATCAAACCTCTGACTTATTGCCCCTAGACCGCCAAACCTCAATGTTTTCTGCCACCTTAGAGGGTGACAAAGTTCAAGCCTTTGCCCACGATTTGCTATCTGAGAATGCGGTGCGAGTGGCCGTAGAGGCCCCACGACACGTGGCTAAAAAGATCAATCAATCAGTGTATCAAGCCGATAACGAATTACACAAAGAACACCTGTTAAAAGCCCTGTTACGCTTACCAGAAGTAAAACAAGCGATTGTGTTTGTAAACAGCCGAAAGCAGGTAGATACATGGCTTAAGGTTATTCGCACCTTGGGTATTCAGTGCACTGGTTTACACGGTGATCTACGCCAAAGTGACCGTAACCAACAAATCAAAGACATGCGTCGCGGCCGTACAAAGGTGTTGGTAGCTACCGATGTGATGGCCCGCGGCGTAGACCTGCCCACCCTAACCCACGTTATCAATGTACACATGCCAGAAAAAGCTGACAGCTACGTTCACCGCGCCGGCCGCACAGGCCGTGATGGTTCAGCAGGTAGCGTTTGGTCCATTGTAGATGCCATTGAATGGCCCAATTTAGGCCGCATTGAGCGCTACATAGGCAACACCATTAACCGCGCCATCTTCCCAGGGTTTTCACCTAAAAAAGAAGAACCAAGCCTACTCAAAAAACCCAAGGCCAAAAAGCCCAAAGCTTCAAAAGCCGACAAGGCCAAAGCGGCTAAAGCCAAAGCCAAGAAGCTCAAGAACAAGGTGTAGATTTGGAACAAACGGTGATCGCATGCGAAAAATTTGTCGAGGGAATGCTGGCCCCAAGCGGCGATTACTATAGTCTCAATTTAGATTTTCACTTGACGTTATATAAGGCCTCCGGCAATCAAGCACTGCAGGACCAAATATCACGCTCTGGAACTCGGTTGATACCCTATTTTCGTGCCCGTCATCAACTACGTGATAGCCTTGCACGTTCTGCAAAAGAACACCGAGACATCTTGAGTGCCGTTTTGGATGGCAACCGTGTTTTAAGTCAAGAACTCATGTTTAAACACGTAATGCTTACCAATGATATTGCGTTGGATGTACTCAATAGTATGCGTAACTAACTCGCCCCACCCTCAATGTATGTTCAAACTTCGGCTGTTGTAGCTAGGTATTCCTGTGCCATTGCCATGGCCCTGGCAATGAATCGCCGACAGCGCTCATGGCCGCCTTGCTCAGTCATACGGGGTACAATCCACCCGACGTAAGTGAGCGACCTCACCAGCATAAAAGCCTGCAGATGAGAGACGTCCATGGAACGAATTGTTCGGTAGCCTGCAATCAGCTGTGCTTTTAACTGGGGGTAATCGGGCTCATCAACATTGGCCAACAAGGTGGTGGCAAGTTCAAATAAACGAAAGCCAACACCGCTGTCATCAAAATCAATCAGCTGCAGCTCTCCGCCACTTAGCAAAATATTTTCGCGCACAAGGTCCGCGTGTATCAGACCGAAATCAAGTTGAGGGCTCCATTTGATAAAATCGCTTTTCAGTCTACTCTTAGCCTCTTGCAAGCATTTCATTTGCTCATCGGTAAGTTGGGGATTTTTCCAAAACGGCCCCCAAAGAGGCTGTTCACCTAATAAACCTTCTAAGTCCCAACGCGGTCTATCTACGTCTATGCTGCCACACCAAACATCAGATATTTGATGCAAACGAGCCATGGATTGACCTAACGCGTGAAATACTTGTGGCCCATTTTTCAGCTGCAAAGATTGCCCAGATTGCCCCATAACCTGACCGTCTAACCAGCGCAGTACGCTCACCTGATAGCCGTCTACCCTTTCCAGCAGCAGCCCCCTACTCGACTCCACTGGCACAGCAACGGCCAAACCCTGACCGCCCAAGTGCTGCAGCCACTCGAGCTCAGCTTCGAGCTGAGAAGGACTGTGGTAACCTGGACGATGAACCCGGAGGGCAAAATGCGCATTATGTCCTGGGCTAATTTTGAACGTGGTGTTCTCACGCTGAGCTACGAGTAATGTTTCGGCATTTTGCCAGCCCCATAGCTGGCACGCGCGTTTTCCAAGGACCCGCATTAAACTTGCACCGGCGTCGTTTCTAACACCCGGTCTAAGGTTTGTAATAACAGGTCTGCATGTTCACGGCTGAAGCACATCGGTGGCCTAATTTTTAACGTATTGTAATAAATGCCTAATTTATTCAACAACACGCCTTCTTGGCGCATGGCATTGGCGACTCGATTAGTAAAATCTGTTGCCGGTGTCTTCAGGTTTGTGTCGAGTACCATTTCGGCCCCAAAAAACAGACCTGCACCACGCACATCGCCCATAACATCGTACTTTTGCGCTAACCGCTGCAAACCATTTTTGGTGTAGGCACCAACGGCATGGGCATTGTCCATTAATTGCTCTTGTTGCAACACCCTAAGAGTTGCTAATGCAGCCGCACAAGAGACGGGATTACCGCCAAAGGTATTAAAATATTTAAACGCAGTTCTAAATTGCTGCATGACGTCGGTGCTGGTGACTACCGCGCCGACCGGATGACCGTTAGCAATGGGTTTGCCTAAGGTGACGATGTCCGGCTTGAGGCCAATGCGTTGGTGGCCCCACATATGGGTCCCCAAACGGCCAAAGCCGGGCTGCACCTCGTCCGCAATAATAACTCCGCCAGCGTGTTTAACCACCTTTTGCACCGGCTCCAAGAACCCTTGTTGTAGGTCGGGAAACCCCTCATTAGCAAAATACGGGCAAACAATGAGACTAGAGAATCCCACCCCGCTGGCTTCGAGTTCGTCAATTTTTAATTGTACTTGATGAGCAAACGCCAAGGCATGGGCAGTGCCTGCTTCGCCCCCTAGCGGGCGGTAACTGTCTGGCGCTGGCACGTGACGCACATGCTCGCCGTAACCGCCTAGAGGAGGCATATTTTTACTTAGCTGGGAAACCGCCGTGGTGTTGCCGTGATAGGTGTGATCAGTTGCAATAACCCCTCGCTTACCCGTAACCGCCTGCGCCATACGCAAAGCAATGTCGTTGGCCTCGGAGCCGGTACAGGTCATGATGACACTCGCAAATGGCGCATCAAAGGTGGCCAACAGCTGCTCTATATAGTCAAGAATGATTTCGTGTAAGTATCGAGTGTGGGTATTTAAGGTACTGGCCTGCTGGCAAATAGCCTCAACCACTTGTGGGTGGCAATGGCCTACATGGGGCACGTTATTATAACAATCTAGGTATTTACGGCCTTGGGCATCCCATACCCACACGCCGTCGCCTTTTACAAGATGTAATGGCTCATCGTAAAAGGTAGGCACATTAGGCCCAAGCAGCTTAGCTCGGCGTTGTAATAACCTGTTAATACTAGGTGTCTTGCCGTGTGTACCCATGCTTTTAACCCTGTTTTACTGTGCCTTGCTTCACTATGCCCTGCTCAACCCACGCGTCAAAGATGGCCAACACCGTTTGGCAGAATGCCGCATCATTAACATGCGCGTCAATACTAGAAAGAGCCACTTTTTCGGTAGGTAATAGGCGCTGAATTTCTGCCACAAAAGCCCCCTGACCTATAGGATCATGCAGGTCTTGGCCCTCTCTATCCCACTCTTCAATACCCAACTCGGGTAATATCATATGCACAGGCGCCAAGGCATCAATCGGTGCCTGCTGCAATCTTTTAACAAACTCTCTGGCTTGGGCTTGCCGCTCTTCTACGTTACTCACTAGGCAGTGTATTAAGCGGTTATGGGCGTGGGTGGATCGGTCGGGGTAACGTTCGGCCACATTTTGCCACCCGGGAAAATCCAACAAATCCACACTGCCCGGGGCAATTAATTGAGGAATGCGGGCCGCACCGGCACTTAACATACGCTGCGGCCCTGAGTTGATGGCTGAACCTGCCATATGGTTACACACTTCTTGTAGGCAAAAATCCATCACACACACAAACCGGCCTTGAGCCGCCATACTTTCAAAAGCCATACCACCCATACCAGTGGCATGAAATACTACCAACTCAAAACCACGGGCTTCTAGTGCTGGCTTTAAGGTTTTCATGTATTTAAGACAAGAAGAACCTAAGCTGGTCATGCCAATTAATGGCCGTTGAGTTACCGGCCTTTCTACCGCTCTTGCGGCACCCAGTACTGCACCTGCTGCTTGACTCAAAGACGCTTTACAAATGCTGTTGAGGCCATATAAACCACCGGCCCACAGGATCATTTGAATATCCGCTGCCAACCGAGCGGCATCGATCATAGGCGAAAAAGCCACGGTGGAGACAATGTATTTAGGTACTCCTAAAGGCAATGCTTGGCACACGTCTAAAGCAAGGTCAGTGCCCATACTGCCACCTAACACCAGCACTCCATCAAATTTACCTTGGGCACAGAGCTGACTGGCTAGCGCCGTGGCACCTTTGGACATGATCTGCATGGCGACATTTTCATCATTGGCATCAATCGCTGCTGCAATACTAGAACCTGCTGCTTGTGCTACTTCATGTTTACTGATGTCGGTGGGCACGGCCGCTTCGCCTAACACACTCACATCCATAGTAAGGCTTGTACCTTGTTGGCCAGCAATACACTGCGCCATATAATCGAGCTCTGGGTTCTTAGTGTCGTAGGTGCCAATTAACAGTATGGTCTTATTAATCATGGGTACCACAGCCTCTTTAAAGTTGAATCCAAGCGGTTTTTAAGTTGATGTATTTATCCATCGCGTGCAAGCTTTTGTCTACCCCGTTGCCCGATTGTTTGACGCCACCAAGGGGCATGGTGGCATCGGAGCCGCCATAGGTATTGATAAACATACCGCCGGTGTTGACAGCTTTGATCATACGGTGGGCACGACCCAAATCGTTAGTCCATGCGGCCCCTGCTAAACCGTAATCACAATCGTTGGCTAAGGCCACCGCCTCGGCTTCCGTGGCGAACGGTGTAACCCCAAGCACCGGACCAAACACCTCTGCTCGAGCCAAGTGATGATGAGACTCTACCCCTGTAAAAATAGTGGGTTGCATATAATAGCCACCCGATGATTGCAGGATTTGCTGTCCGCCGGTGACTAATTGCGCGCCTTCTGCGTGGGCCTTAGCCACAAACTCCAAGTTGCTGGTTAACTGGCGTTGGGAATTTATGGCGCCAATTTGAGAGGTTAAGTGTAACGGGTTACCCACCCGCAGATTTTCGGCATATTGCGCAACTTTGGCTACAAATTCGTCGTGAATAATGTTTTCCACCAGTAACCGCGAACCGGAAATACAAATTTGACCCGAGTTCCTAAATATAGCCATGGCAGCACCCAATGCGGCTTGATCCAAATCGGGCGCGTCGGCAAATATGATGTTGGCAGACTTACCACCTAATTCAAGGTAACAGCGTTTCATATTTGATCGAGCTGAATATTCCAGTAATCGTCGGCCTGTATTACCGGAACCTGTGAATACCAATACATCCACCTCCATCGACAACGCCAACTCTTCGCCCACTACGGCGCCTTGACCCGTGACCACATTTAACACGCCATCGGGCAATCCCGCTTCAGAGGCCAACTGAGCAAGGCGCAATAACGTAAGACTGGCTTCCTCTGCAGGCTTAATGACCACCGAGTTACCCGCCGCCAAAGCCGGTGCAATTTTCCACGCGCCAATCATTAACGGCATATTCCACGGCACAATGGCACCCACAACACCTACCGGTTGTTTGTGGATTAAGCCCAAAAAGTTAGCATCGGTGGGGGCAATTTCACCATATACCTTATCAATGGCTTCGGAATAATATTGAAAGGTGGCCGCAGCAGAGCCGGGTTCGGCTTTAATCGCCATGTTAATTTCGGTACCGTTGTCACGCACCCCTAGCACTGCCAATTCCAAAGCATTTTTCTGAATCAACTCAGCCAATTTTAATAGCACTTGTTTGCGTGCGCTGGGGGCTTGGTTCGCCCAGCGACCATCATCAAAAGACTGGCGCGCTGCTTTAATCGCCGCTTGCATATCGGCACGACTGGCGCGCTCTATGGTGGTAATCACTTGACCATCCACAGGCGAGATAACGCTGTGACTAGAGCCTGTGCCAGCCTGCCACTGGCCATTGATAAACAATTGCTGTGGCGCTACAGGCATAGCTTTTAACGAATCTATTTGTTGTTGCTGCATAGTGTTTCCTACCCTGTGTTAATGACTGTTTTGTGAGGCACTATTGTTACGCTGATAGTTACGCCATAAATTACGTCCATGTACCGCTAACACGATGATGATGATGATAAAAATGGAGAACGAAATAGGCCGATCTATGAAGTCGGTGAAGTCGTTCACTCGGGCCATGCCAGCACGAAACTTCTGTTCCATAATATTGCCTAACACCATACCTAAAATGATCGGCACTATGGGCATTTTTAGACGCCGTAATACGTATCCAAAGACACCAAAACCGGCACATATCATGCAATCCACTAGGGAGTTACGCAGGGAGTACACACCCACAAAGGATAACCCCATAATGGCTACGCCCAAGAATCGCTGAGGGATTTGAATAATGCGTAATAGTGGTCGAGTGGCCACCAACAAGAAGATCATAATTAACACGTTAACCACAAACAGACTCATGTACAGGCCGTACACAAAATCCGCATGGTTAATAAATAGGTTAGGGCCAGGAATAATTGAATGCACATAAAACACCGACAACATCATGGCCGTAAGTGCTTCGCCGGGAATACCCAAGGCCAATAATGGAATCATAGCGGCTGCGGGCACCGCATTGTTGGCGGCTTCTGACGCAATAATGCCTTCGGGTGCACCTTTACCAAACCGCTCCGGTTTTTTAGATATATGGTTGGCAATATTGTAAGAGAAGAACTGAGCTAAAAACTCACCCACCCCTGGAATAATGCCCATGATGACCCCCATGGCCGCGGAAATCAGCGCCACGGTTTTATACTTCATTAGGTCATAAAAGCCTTCTCTTTTAGGCTGGCCCTTTAAGTCTGGCATCGACACTTTGAAGTCGTTACCAATGAGTAATACAAAGGCTTGGGACATGGCGAACAACCCGAGCAGCACGGTGATCAAGTCCATACCCGAGTTAAGCCACGATTGATCAAAAGTAAAGCGTTTGGTATAGCGAATGCTTTCCATGCCAATGGTGGCAATAAACATGCCTAAAAACACCAACAAACCAGCGATTAGTGATTGCCCACGGTGGGATACAATCACTAAAACCAAGCCTAAAAGGGCCGCCATCAAGATGTCTCTGGAGCCAAATAGTGGCGCCACTTGGGCAATAACGGAGGTCATCATCATTAAACAAATAACTGAAAAAATACCGCCAAAAAAGGAAGACCAATAGGCCAAAGTTAGGGCACGACGGGCACGACCTTGCTGGGTCATGCTATACCCATCGTAGGTAGTTAAGGCATTAACAGGCGTGCCTGGGGTATTGATTAGAATAGCTGGAATAGCGCCGCCATACATAGACGCGCCGTAGATACCTACCAGCAAGGTGATACCAACGATAGGCTCCATACTATAGGTGGCCGGCAATAAAATAGCGATAGCCACCGCCGGACCAACACCTGGAATGGCGCCAATAATGACCCCGCCTATGGAGCCTACAAAGAGAGCCAACCACACATCCAGACGGGTAAAAATATCTAAACTTTGGAGTAACATATCCATCTTTCTGGTTAACCCTTAAAAATTAATAATCATAAACGTGGCCCCAGCATCGGGTAACAACTCGTACCATGCGCCACTAGTAATTTTGACTTGTAGCAGTGTTTTAAACAGCAATACAATCAACAAACCTGTTGCTGCACTAATCCAAAACATAGATTTTTTTCGGTAGCCCATACGCCAAGTCATAAGCAAAAAATAAATCAATGTGGCTAACAAATAACCCAACCAAGGCACCGCCACCACATACAATAAAAAATACCCAACAAACTCTATAGGACCCAGCCAATGTTTCATTTCGCCAAGTTCAGTAGTGTTAATATCATCATTATTATTAGTCATCGCCGCGGCTTTACGCCATACCGAAAAACCATAACTAAAGGCAAATAGACTTAAACCAATAATACACATCGCAGGCCAAAAACGAGGTTGTTTAGACACCGCCATACCACTAAACCATTGGGTTTCTTGAGGAATGGAATAAAGTAAAAATGAACTGAGCATGGCCATTAAAATAGCAAAGGCTTTTTCACCGGTCAGGTATTCGGATGAATTCATAAATAACCACTTTAGGTCAAGTCAAATAAAACGACCCGCAGCATACAAACTACGGGCCGTTGCTATAAACAAGTTTCGTTCAAGCTTCGAACTTACCCGTATTTATTGCGTGAGCTCACCAATGGTAACCATGGTATTGCGATCTTTAGCAATTTGAGCTGCGGCATCGTCAGCGTCCATCCAGTATACGAGGGCGCCTGTATTGGTGCCAACAGCCTGTGCTCGATCACTCGCCATAGTCTTTTTGGCTGAAGCAATCAAAGTCTGCTTAACGTGGTCTGACGTGCCTTTGGTGACGAACAAACCATTCCATAAAGAGATATCCAAGGCCGGAACAACTTCACCCATGGTTGGGGCATCCGGTGCCAAAGAAATACGCTCGTTGGTGATTGATGCCAACACTTTGATCTTATCTAGACACGGTAGCACTAGTTGAATAGTGGTGTTGATTACGTCGGCGTCGCCAGAAGCCAAGGTATTACAATCCAACATATCAAAGGCTGCTTCTGAGCCCCATTCAAAACCCAAAGCGCCAGCGGCTGCAAAGGACACTTGAGTTGGAGCAAGCGGTGCACCAAAGTGACCTAGTACCAGCTCATTGGTCTTAGCATGATCTGCCATGCCTTGAATATCGTCGTAAGGTGCATCGCCTGCTGCTGCAAGGATGAACGGATAGGTGACAAAAATACCTAAAGGTTCAAAGGTGTCTTTATCTAACCAATCAAAACCGATATTCGGGCCTACCACGGGCACACCAATAACAAACGATCCAACAACACTGCCATCTGGGTCAGCATTGGCTACGAACTCAGCCCCTGGGAATGGGCCACCGCCGCCACCAGGTTTATTGATAACAGCTGAAGCAACGCCATGTGCTGCTTGAAAATCTTCTGCGATCATACGGGTTAAAACATCTTCCAAGTCACCTGGGGGAAAAGGAACAATGAATGAAACTGGCTTACTAGGGTAGTCTGCAGCAGAGGCAACGCTACTCATGACTCCGACTGCGACCGCAGCCGCCAAGGTTAATAATTTGTGCATAACACTCTCCTATATAGTTTTTTTTATGGTGTTAATTTAATAAATATTAAGTTAACATATACGCTACCGTTTCATTATATGAACCAACGGTTTAAAAATAATTGCATATTTGTTAAACTCTTGTCAATAATAAATACCACTACATTTCTTAGTCACATTGTGGGCTAAGGCAAAAATCGTTAATCAACACCTATTTTGGAGCTATCATTTGAGCACAATTGTCAAAGCACTCGAGATTTTAGATCTGTTTTCTCCAGCACAACCGGCCTTGGGTTTGTCTGAGACTGCAAGACTTTTAGGCCGCGACAAAGCCAGTGTGCTGCGTCACCTGTCGGCCCTGTTAGAAAAGGGCCTTGTAGAACAAGACAGCAAAACCAAGTTCTATCACCTAGGTCCAGCATTAAGCCGTTTAGCCATGATGCGTGAGCAAACTGCACCCGCCAACAACGCTATAAGTAACTTAGTGCAAAAGTTAGCGCTGGATTCAGGCGAAACCACCCACCTGTCGCGCTATAGCAACGGCCGCTTAATCCACGGCAAAATCATTAACATCCAAACCACTGGCCTCAAAGTTCACGTTGATGCCGCCGAAGAGTTGCCGTTACATGCCACCGCATCAGGCATTGCCTTTTTGTCAGTCTGTTCCAAGGCCATTCGCAAGCAGACCTTTGAAAAGCCGTTGGTACGTTATACCGATAATACAGCCACCGACCAGTCTCAAGTGCTAGAGCTAGCAACACAAGCATTAAAGCTAGGCTTTGCCCTAGGCGATGGTGCTTATGAAGCAGATGCCGTGGGTATTGCCGCTCCGGTATTTAACGTCACCGGCGAGGCCTGCGGTGCTATTGCTGTGTCCACACCTCGCAGCCGCTTAGATGCCAGCAAAAAGGCTCATATCATCGATCTTGTGCGCCGCACAGCCCAACAAATATCCTGGCACCAAGGCGCGCCCAATGTGGAGTTACCGGCCTCATGAGTGCGCAAGCATTAATACTCGATTTTGGTGGTGTTATTAGTCGTACACTATTTGAAACCCATGCCCTCACCGAGCAAGCCTTAGAATTGCCAACCGGCTGTTTAACCTGGCAAGGCCCATTTAACCCCAGCAACGACAGCCTCTGGCAGTCCATGCAAGCCGATGAAATAAGTGAGCGTGATTACTGGATGCAACGCACCCAAGAAGTGGGGCAACTGGTCGGCCAACAATGGACATCAATGCAACAATTTGTAATTGCAGCTCGGGGTGCAGACCCAATGCAGGTGATTCGACCCGAGTTTATTGACACCTTACAACGGACCCAAGCTGCGGGCGTGCGATTAGCTATTTTATCCAATGAGTTGGATTTATTTTACGGTGCTGAATTTCGAACTAAACTGCCATTTTTGTCTGAGTTTGAAGCCATCGTTGATGCCACCTATACCCAAATCCTCAAACCCGACCCTCGCGCTTATCATCAAGTGCTTGAACAACTCGACCTCAAACCTGAGCAATGTATCTTTGTTGATGATCAACTTAGAAACATCAACGGAGCCCTAGAGTGCGGTTTAAAAACCGTTCATTTTAATGTCCATAACCCTGCCGATAGTTATGCCGCAGCGTTACAACACTTCAATTTGTGAGCAATGTTTTATGCAAAATCCTGAGTTCTTAAAAGCCGAAAACGCACAGCACTGGTGGCATCCTATGGGCCATCCCGCGGCCCTACGCGCTGACCAACCGACCATCATTTCAGAAGCCGAAGGTGTACGTATTAAAGACATTGATGGCAATTGGATGATTGATGGTGTTGGCGGCCTATGGAACGTTAACTTAGGTTATTCATGCCAACCAATCAAACAAGCCATGGCCGATCAACTGGTAAAAATGCCTTATTATTCTGGCTTCGCTGGCACCAGCAATGAGCCCGCTATCGAGCTGTCCCATGAATTATCTCAGTGGTTTGCCCCAGACGGCCTTAACCGCTCGTTCTTTACGTCAGGCGGCTCTGACTCGGTTGAAACCTGCTTGCGGCTGGCGCGCCAGTACCACAAAGTGCGTGGTGAACACGGCCGCACTAAGTTCTTTTCCTTAAAACTGGGTTATCACGGCACCCACTTTGGTGGTGCTTCGGTTAACGGTAACAACCGTTTTCGCACGGCCTACGAGCCTTTGCTTGCCGGCTGTTTTCATATGCCCTGCCCTTACCCTTACCGCAATCCGTTCAACGAAAGCGATCCGTTAAAATTAGCCCAGCAGTGTTTGCAAGTGACCGAAGATGAGATCATCTTCCAAGGCCCGGAAACCATTGCCGCCTTTATTATGGAACCGATTATTGGTGCCGGTGGCATTATCGTGCCCCATGAGAGCTACATGCCGGCCATCCGTGAACTGTGTGATCGTTATGGCATCCTACTGATCGCCGACGAGGTGATTACTGCCTTTGGCCGCACCGGCGAATGGTCTGGGTCGCGCCTGTGGGGCGTTAAACCCGACATGATGTCGACCGCCAAGGCTATTACCTGTGGCTATTTCCCCTTTGGCGCAGCCATGATGTCAGAAAAAGTCACCGATGTTTTTGAGTCAAATAAAACCGAAGCCGCAGCCATTCGCCATGGTTATACCTATTCTGGCCACCCAGTTGGGGCCGCAGCGGCCTTAGCCTGCCTGAAAGAGACCAAACGACTTAAGGTGAACGAAAACGCTAAACTGCTTGGCACCCAAATGTACAAGGGCTTCCAAAAGCTAGCCGACAAGCACTCCCTTGTGGGTGACGTGCGTGGCGGCCAAGGGTTGATGACAGCCTTAGAGATGGTGTCCGATCACGACAGCAAAACCCCGGCTAGCCCAGCCGTGGGCAAGACCGTAGGCAAAGTTGCCGCTGCAAATGGCGCCATGGTCCGTGTAGCAGGCCATGCGGTTATGGTGTCTCCGCCGCTGATCACAACCGCTGATGAAGTGGATACCATCCTCAACGCCATTGATGCAGGTTTAACCGCGGCTAGTAACCTCTAGCGCCGACTAAAGCCCGCCAACATGGCTTGTAAGGCCGCTGCGGTGGTGTCTTCTGCTTGTGCAACCGCATGACAGATGACGCCACCCACGTTCATTTCGATACATGCAAGCGCCTGAGCATCGGTACCCTTAGTCATTGCATGTTGATCAAACTGCGTCACTTCGATAGCGCAAGTATAGCGTTTGCTCAAGGCATCACTCATGGCTTCTAGCGCGCCTGCGCCATGCCCCGCTAACGAGTTGTCCTGTAGATTAAACTCACCTTCGATAACAATGGTATCTTCACCCGCTACCGAGTGGAGACTGTAGTCACGTAATTGCCATTGTGATTTTACCGCCATAAACTGGCCGTCAAATAAGTCTTTAATCTGTTGCGGCGACACTTCCACCCCTGACGACTCGGTGGCTTGCTGTACCACTTTGCTGACTACAGGGTGCATCCATTTAGGCAATTCAATGCCGTAATCGCGCTCCAATACTAGGGCGACTCCGCCCTTGCCACTTTGGCTGTTAATGCGCACCACGGCTTCATATTCACGGCCAATGTCCCGCGGGTCTATAGGCAAATAGGCCACATCCCAATGGCTTTTGTTTTGCGTTTTGTGAAACGCCACAGATTTACGAATGGCATCTTGATGGCTGCCAGAAAACGCCGTATAAACCAGTTCACCGGCCCATGGATGACGTGGTGATACGGCTATTTCTGTACAGCTTTCTACCACTTCAATAATTTCCAATACATTGCCTAAATCCAAGGTTGGATCAATACCCTGAGAATAGAGGTTCATGGCCATGGTAATCACGTCCATATTACCCGTGCGTTCGCCATTACCCATTAAGGTACCCTCAACCCGATCTGCACCTGCCAATATGCCTAATTCAGCGGCAGCAACAGCACATCCTCGGTCGTTATGGGTGTGTAAGCTAATGGTAACTTGCTGGCGATGTTGTAGGTGGCGGCAAAAATACTCCACCTGATCGGCAAATAAGTTGGGTGTAGACAGTTCTACCGTAGACGGTAAATTAATGATCAATTCGCGGCCTTCGCTGGGCAACCATTGCTCGATCACAGCATCACAGACTTCTACAGCATAATCCATTTCGGTGCCGGTAAAACTTTCTGGCGAATACTCAAAACTCCATTGGGTATTAGGGTAATGATTAGCGTATTGCTGCACCCACTGAGCGCCCTGTACGGCAATGGCTTTAATACCTGCTTCTGGCAAACCGAAAACTTGTTCGCGCTGTACCGTTGAGGTGGAGTTATAAACATGCACAATGGCTTTTTTAACCCCATTCAAGGCTTCGTAGGTCTTCTTAATAAGCTCTTCACGAGCCGGCGTTAACACTTGCAAGGTAACATCGTCTGGCACCTTGTTTTGTTCAATCAACAGGCGTACAAAATCAAAGTCGGTAGTGGATGCCGAGGGAAATCCCACCTCAATTTGTTTAAACCCCAATTTCACCAATAGCTCAAACATGCGCAGCTTTTGTTGTCCGTTCATAGGGTTAACCAAAGCCTGATTACCATCACGTAGATCTACGCTACACCACATGGGCGCTGCGGTAATAGACTGGCTTGGCCAGGTGCGATCTGGCAATGGCGTAGCTTGGAAAGGTAAGTACTTAAGGTGGTTAAACTGGTGATCAAACATAGCGCACTCAAATGAACGGGTTTTACCTAGTTTATCGCCAAGTGTGCGCAATATCATATCTAAGTTACCCAAAACTTGACCTATTACGCAATAGTTAATACCATTATAGAAATAAATCGCAATATATTTGCGCACCAACTCATTCAAGTGAATATAATGATGACCTTAGACCGTTACGACCTAAATATATTGCGCCACCTGCAAGACGACGGCAGACTTTCTAATCAAGATCTGGCAGAACGAGTTGGCCTCACGGCCGCACCATGTTCTCGACGCGTTAAGCAATTGGAAGAAAGTGGGGTTATTCGTGATCGTGTAGTACGGGTTAACGACCGAGCCGTGAACCTCAATCTAACCGCCATACTACATATCATCATGGACAAACACATCCCTGAGCGATTTGAAGAATTTGAACAAACCGTCGCTCTGTTGCCAGAGGTGATGGAGTGTTATTTGATCACCGGCCACGAAGCTGATTATCAACTCAAGGTCGCCGTACCCGACATGGACCGGTACCACGACATTTTATTAGGAAAAATCACCAAAATTAAGGGCGTCAGCGGCGTAAAATCCGCCTTTATTATGCGCAAAGTACTTGATAGCACCGCGTTACCTTTAGGGTATGTGCGAGGCCAATTAGATATTGGAGCCCCCAGTTAATGGGAGGCTTTGCGCCAATTCAAATTCTGCAAAGCGCTCTTAAGCTGTTGCAGTGGCCAACTTTCTTCAACAGCCTGCAGTAATAAATCACGCCCACTTAAAGGCCTTAGACTTATTCCTGGTGCATCACGGTCCATGTTGCTAGAGAAGGGATAACTATCACTGAGAGCTGTCGCTACAGCTGATAATTCCTCATCGTTTAGCTTGGATACACTAAGATGATGATAACAAGCTAGCTGCATACGCTGCTGGTCGATAGATTCCATCGCTTTACCGAATGCAGAAGATATCTGCAGTAAATTGGCCATACGCTCCACATCTGCTGAAGTATTTGCTCCGGCTCCATGCATCAATGCAGGGTTAAAAAACATACCATCACCTTTCTTCAAAGGCATTTGCACCGCATGCTCAGCAAAATAGGCTTTGAATTCAGGGTTGCGATACAGTCCATAGCCATGTTCGTAGCGCTGAGAGTAGGGTAATAGTAGGGTTGGACCAGATTCTATAGGCATATCTATATGGGCCACGGCGCCTTGTAAGGTGAGCATAGCCGACATCTTCTGAACGTGCAGTGGGTAGCGCTGCAGCTCTTCATCATTAGTAAAGCCCAAATGATAGTCTCGATGGGGTTGCTGGGCCGCACCACCAGGGTGTACCAAATTAACTTGTGAGGTGATCTGGTAATCTGGCCCTAGCCAAGCTGAACACACATCAGCCAGCAGGGGGTTTTTATAATAATCTATGAAGGTTTTTGCATTATGAACCGCCATTTTTTCCAAACAGTTCCAAACACGGCCATTAGCACCCGAAGCGGCAAAGTGATCAGCCAGATCGTGTTGGGTTTTGTTTTGATCATGCAACAAGTCATAAAACACCTGTGTTGCAGCATCTACAACTGCCATTTGATCAAATAGCTTACGGACTACAAAAACGCCTGCACCCTGCTGCCAGCATTGAATCCATTCGGCTTCAACATCGGCCTTAGCACTGGCATCCAAACGGCGCAATTGATCACCATCATAGACCGGAATATGCTTTTGGAAATCAACCGCGTTGGGATAGTTTTCAGACTCATGTTTCTGATTTAGACTGGCTACAAACAGGTTCAAGTGAGCCATGGCACTATTCCCTATTAGGCTGAACGTCAGCTAAGCCTATTTCGCTCACTGCAACACTGCGCCCTTGTTGCACAGATAGAATGGCTGCTTCTGCTAAACGTAAAGCTTGGTATCCGTCATCCATGCTAGGAAGCACTAAGTCAGCACCATTGAGTGCTGAAATAAACCCAGCTAATTCAGACCTGTACGCTTGTTCATAGCGTTCTAAGAAAAAATGTAGTGGTTTGGCTCTTGTCACACCCGCTTCGGTATAACTAGTGAGAGTATGTTCGTTAACATTAGTAGCCGTTAACATGCCTTTGCTGCCATGGACTTCGAAGCGCTGGTCATAACCAAAACTAGCACGACGGCTATTAGAAATTTGTGCTAATTTGCCAGATGCAGTGCGCATCATTACTAATGCCGTATCCACATCACCCGCATCACTAATAGCGGCATCAACTAGGCAGGAAGCCTGGGCTGAGACATCTACCACTTCTTCACCTAGTAAAAACCGTGCCATATCAAAATCATGAATGGTCATGTCACGAAATAACCCACCCGATACCTTAATGTATTCTACCGGCGGCGGAGAAGGGTCTTTGGAAATAACACTAACCATCTCCACTTCACCTATTTCACCTGCCGCAATACGCTGCTGCAGCGCAGCAAAGTTAGCATCAAAACGACGGTTAAAAGCCAACATAGAAATAATCTTACTGGCCTTAATTTTGGCCACAACCTCTTGCACCCGAGGCAAGGACAAATCGATGGGTTTTTCACAAAACACATGCTTGCCTGCTGCTACGGCTTGCTCAATTAGATCGGCATGAGTATCTGTGGCTGAACATACCAACACCCCATCAATGGTAGGGTCAGCAAACATTTGTTGTGGCGTCATTTGCTCGCAGCCAAGCACCTTACTCAATTGATCTGCATTGGGCTGATAAGGATCATATAAGGCTACCAATTCTGCCTCTGGGTTGAGTAAAACATTGCGGCCATGAATGTTGCCAATGCGGCCCGCACCCAATAATGCTAGTTTAACCATTGTCTTTACCACCTAATCAATAATTGAGTAACCTGCAGCCAAGGCTGCCTGTTGCAGAGCTTTATAACCCATACACGCATATTCGTATGGGTTAGCTTTTGCAGGGTCTTGTTCAGCTTCCACGATCACCCATCCTTCATAGTTTTTGTCGGCTAGGGCTTGCATAAAACTACCGTAATCAATCATGCCATCTCCTGGCACAGTGAATATGCCACGTAGGACACAATCTAGGAACGAGTCTTGGCTAGGGTCTACTGTGGCCATAATATGATGGCGGATATCTTTGGTATGAACGTGGTTAATACGATGGCCATAACGATCCACCACCCCCAATAAGTCACCACCAGCAAATACCAAATGCCCCGTATCTACCAACAATCCTACTGCATTACCGGTGTTTTGCATGACTAAATCTAGTTCGTGCTCGGTTTCAACGCCTGTACCCATGTGATGATGAAATGACAGAGGCACACCTTCACTGGCACAATACTGTGCCACTTTGGTGAGACGTTCACCATAGGCCGCAAATTTGTCATCAGCGAGGATAGGCTTATTACACAATGGCGCATTGCGCACATTTTGTACGGTTTTCCAGGTTTCTCCATACACCAAAACTGCAGCACCTAGGTCACGAAATAGCTCCAGTTGAGGTTGCATATTAGCAATTTCTTGCTCCGCACTAATGTCCAATAACTGGCCTGAATACCACCCTGACACCAGCTGCAAATCATGTTCTTTAAGCACCTTACCAAGATTGGCTTTATCCTTAGGGAACTTGCCACCCGTTTCTGTACCTGTAAAGCCTGCTAAGCGGGTTTCACGGAGACAGGTTTCTAACGAGGTTTTTCCACCTAATTCGGGCAGATCATCATTAGTCCAAGAAATTGGGGACATTCCAAACTTTAAATTCATCAGCGTATCTCTAACTATGCTATTTTTTTTCCAGCATCCATTCGTGCGCTGGATCATTATAAAAGTGCCATTCCCTTATAGGGCCAGCCATAACGTTTAAGTAGTAACCGGTATAACCGTGAGGCACACCAACAGGGTGATAACCTTTCGGCACTAAAACCACGTCTCTGTCTTCCGCAGACAAGGTTTCATCTAAGCTACGGTCATCGGTATACACGCGCTGGTGTGCATAACCAGAAACAGGGCTTAAACGATGATAATAGGTTTCTTCTAATAAAGTTTCCTCAGGGCTAGCATCACGATCATGCTTGTGTGGTGGATAAGACGACCAATGCCCTGAAGGGGTAATTACTTCAACCACTAACAAGCCATCAGCGGCCTCGGTTTCTGGCAAAATATTTCGCACATAGCGGGTATTGGTGCCTTTACCTCTAACTTCTTGAGACATAGTGGCAACATCTATTAGCCGCGCTGAACCGCTATTGCCTTGCCCCGGTGCACTGCACACAGCCACTTCAATAGCATCTAGGGCCATGATACTAACTGCTTCCCCCGCGGGTACGTATACAGCGCCTGGTGGTTGATCGACAAACACGCTGCCTCGGCCTCCTACACCAGTCCAACTTTGCAGACCCACAGAGATATTGGCAGTGCCTGTCAATATAACAATACACAATTCTCGCCCTGCCTGTTGGCACTGTAAAGTTTCACCTACGGCTAGATCGTGCACCGCAAAACCAACATAGTTCCAGCCAGCAGACTGAGGTGTAACTTGGTGAATTTGGTTCGTAGCAGCGGGTTTAATTAATAGTTTAGACATGGTTTAGTATCCTCGCTCTGCTAGACGTTGAGCAATCCACTCTTGGTGTTTAGCAACTACTTCTTCACGGGGTGACACTTCTGGCACTTCCACTTCCCAATAGGCTCCACCTGGTGAACAATGAAGAGGGTCTGTATCGATTACCACCACACTCACGCCAGCACGTTGCCGCGCCGCCAAAACGGCTTGCTTCAGCCCACCTATATTGTCAACGTGAACCGCATGTGCACCCATTGCACGAGCGTGGCCAGCAAAATCAATTTGCGCCAAACCTTTGTTGTAAGTATCTTGCAATAAGTTGTTAAAGTTGGCACCACCGGTGGCCATTTGAAGGCGATTGATGCAACTAAAGCCTCTGTTGTCCAGCACCACAATAGTTAACTGCAACCCCATGCTCACGGCTGTAGCCACATCCGAGTTCATCATCATGTAGGAGCCATCACCCACCATCACCACCACCTCACGATCAGGAGATGCCAGTTTAGCCCCTACACCACCACAAATTTCATAACCCATGCAGGAGTAGCCATACTCCAAGTGATAACCACCCACCTGCTCTGCTCGCCAATGCTTGTGCAACTCCGAAGGTAAACTACCAGCCGCAGCAACCACCACTGCATTGTTATCAACACTTGTGTTTACAGCAGCAACAACCTGCGCATCTGACGGTATCGCTTGGTCGTCTATAGCAGGTAAAATATCCTCACAAAGCTTCTCCCATGCAGCAATACCCTCTTGAGTTCTTTGCTGCCAAGCTGTTGAGGTAACATAGCCACCCAACTGCGATGATAGTGATTGCAGACCCAACCTAGCATCACTCAACAAACTTTGGGCGCGGTATTTAACCGCGTCCATAGGCTGCACGTTAAGTTGAATCACTTGGCCCTTAAACAAGGTATTGGAACCTGAAATAAAGTCTTGTAATCGAGTGCCTACCGCCAAAACTACGTCTGCATTGGCAGCCAAATCATTGGCACTGTCTACGCCGGTCACACCCACAGCACCAGCATTTAGTGGGTCACTAGCAAGCATTGAAGACTTACCCGCTTGGGTTTCAATGACTGGAATCTGATGGCGCTTGGCAAAGGCTTGTAATTCGCTTTCTGCGAATGAGTAACGCACCCCACCACCAGCCACAATGACCGGCTGCTTAGCCCCTAGCAAAGTTTCTACCGCTTGATTTAATTCATGTTGGTCAGGGCCTTGACGGCGTAGCCGCCATACCTGTTTTTCAAACATATGTTCTGGGTAGTTAAAGGCTAGGGATTGCACGTCCTGGCAAACACTGATGGTGGCTGGGCCACATAAAGCCGAATCAGTAAGCGCTACCATGGCCTGAGTCAAAGCTTGGATCAATTGTTCTGGACGAGTAATACGATGAAAATAACGACTTACCGGGCGAAGTGCATCGTTCACTGTACTACTGCCATCAGCAAAGTTTTCAGACTGCTGCAACACCGGATCGGGCTGACCCGAGGCAAATACGTCGCCAGGCACCAGCAAGACAGGTAAGCGGTTAACGTAAGCCACTCCAGCAGCGGTCACCAAGTTAGTCGCACCTGGACCAATAGAGGTGGTTGCCACCATTACTTGCTGACGCTGGCGGGCCTTAGCAAACGCGATGGCCGCCAGGGCCATGGATTGCTCGTTATGACCACGGTAGGTAGGTAGCTGGTCTCGCACTTGATACAGTGCTTCTCCTATACCCGCCACGTTGCCATGGCCGAATATAGCCCAAACACCAGCAAAAAAAGGCATTTCACTACCGTCATCAAGTTCAACATGTTGATTGATCAAAAAACGAGTCAAGGCCTGGGCCGTAGTTAATCGAATTGTTTGCATAGGTGTTGACATAGCAGGTTACTCTTCTTTATTACTTTTGCGCTTGGGCATCATCCCAAGCAGTAATGATTAATCGGTATTTTTGCGCCATTAACGCTACGGCCTGGGCATCGTTGAGGCTACCTTGCAACCAGCCCTGAGCAGCTTCAGCAAACAAAGTGCGGCCAATCGCAAAACCTTTCACCCAAGGCTGTTTAGCGGCCGCATTAAATGCTTCACTAACGCTTTCAATGGTGCCATTTAAACCTAAGACGATGACACCTTGGCAATAAATATCATTTTGATCAATAACCTGACCAACTGAATGCCAGTAGTCATCATTTAATGCTGGCTCAAGCTTCCACCAATCAGGTTTAACGCCTAGGTCATAAAAGTGCTGCATGATGGGTGCAACTTGATCAAATGCTGGGCTATTACCATCACGCGCTGTAATGATTTCCAACAACCATTGATGCCCAGTAAAGCGACAAGCGCGGTCTAGTTGCAGCATTAACTGCTCATGGTGCTTTCGCGTTGCGGCATCATCATCTAACCGATAGGGGCATAATACCTTAACCGTTTGATTGAGAGGCCAATCATACAAGTGTTGCACAATGTCACCTTCGGCTTCCAGTTGCAGAGGAAACTCACCTGAAGCTTCTATTGGGCGGCCAACCCACGCATTAGCACTGGTGATTTGATGTAATGCAGCTCGGCCCATACGGTCATCCACCAACATACCAAAACCAGGATCCTGCCCAGCTTCTTGCTGTGCTGCCTGAACCGCAAGCTGTTTAAATTGGGCAATATAAGCAGGTGACTTACTGGCGGCCTTAGCCCAGTTGGTAAACTGATGTCGGTGATCGATAGCAAATGCCACCAAACGCTTGTGTTGCTTATTGCGGTTAGTAGTCCGATGGATATGGTTGAGCACAGGATCAAAGCGCAGAGCATAATGCTCGCTGCCGTGCTCTAGAAAATATTTCAATTCCTGCCATGAAGGCACAGCTGGGGCACACCCATGCCTGGATACTGCAAAGGCACCACAAGCGTTAGCATAGGCACAGCTGGTGAGCCAGTCTTCACCACCTAACCAACCACGCAACAAGCCTGACATGAAGGCATCACCGGCACCCAGCACATTAAATATTTCAACTTCAAAGCCTGGCCCTTCAGCCCCTGATTGCCAGCCATTAATGTCGCCCTCAAATACTCGACAACCTAATGCACCACGTTTACAGACTAAGGTCGCCATAGACATGGTGCGCACAATAGCCAACGCTTCAAGGCTATCCTCACAACCAGCAGCAATATGGAACTCTTCTTCAGTACCCACAATAAGATCAATATCAGGAAGAAATGCTTGTACATGTTCACTGACATTTTTATCAGCTATAAACCGGCTTTCGCCATCACCATGGCCTGCTAAACCCCATAGATTAGGTCGATAATCAATATCCAACACCACCTTAGTGCCATGTTTTTTAGCCATAGCAATAGCTTTACGACTCGCCGCAGCAACCGTTGGTGTACTCAAGTGAGTACCCGATAATAGCAAGGAGCGGCTCGATGCAATGAGGTCTTCATCGATATCGGCTTCACACAGGGCCATGTCAGCACAGTCTTCACGATAAAAAATAAGGGGAAATTGTTCTTTGTCTTGAATACCTAAAACAACCAAAGCGGATAAACGTTCAGGGTCCGTCTTTATCCCTTGCACATCAACACCCTCAGCTTGCATGGTTTCACGGATGAAACGTCCAAGGTGTTCATCACCTACTCGAGTGATCATGCCAGACTTAAGCCCTAAACGAGCGGTACCTATAGCGGTATTAGCTGGACTGCCCCCAACGTACTTAGCAAAGCTACTCATATCCTCTAAACGTCCACCTACTTGGTGACCATAAAGATCAACACTAGAGCGGCCAAAGCACACCAAATCCAAACTTTTATGTTTCATATGTAAGCCTAAAAGAAATATATATTCCAAATAGTGAGCGACAAAAAGTTTAGATGTTTAGCTTTTTATCCAACTCGGCACGCACTTTTCCCGTCTCTACAGCCAAGCACAATGCTAAGCACATAGTCGCAGAGAGGCCCCTAAAACCACTCACTTCATCTTCCAACACTTCTAAGTGAAAATCATCAGCCCGGGCAATTGGACTCAATGTGGAGTCTGTCAAAGCCACAACCTTGGCTTTGTTGAGCAAGCAAATATCGACCAACTCACGAGTATTGGCTGTGTAGGGGCTAAAGCTAATGGCCAGTAGGGCATCGTCCGTTTGTAACATGCGCGCTTTGTCTGCCATGCTGTGAGGCATACCCGATAAAACCACCGATTGCACCCCAAGCTTTACCAAGGTGTAGTGCAGATAAGCCACCACCGGCTCTGCTCGACCTTGCCCAGCAATGTACACCATTCGCGCCTGAGCTAGTTGCTCACTGGCTTTAAGCAAGGCACTCTCATCCACCTTCTGTTCCAAGCGTGTAATAGATTCAGCAGCTGCCTGAGTGAACTGAGATAAAACAGTTTGTTCTCGCCCTGCCGAGCGTTGCATGGAGTTAAGTCGTTCAGAATACGGTTGAGGCACATGCCGCATGCTTTCCTGAAATACAGCCTGCATGTCAGAAAAACCTTGATAACCAATGGACTTGGCGAAACGCACCATAGTGGATGGTGTTACGCTCACCTGGTCACTGATTGATGCAATAGTATTGAGGGCAATGACATCAGGATTATGCATGGCAAAAACAGCCACACTCTGTAACCGTTTGGGCAGGTCTTGGTAGTGATCCTGGAGCCACGGCTTCAATTCACTAAATACGCGAGGCGGCTTTACTTGAATAATTTTTGTCATATATTAAACTAACACCTTAGCGATATATTTCCTATGGCCCACATGGGCACGTAGTATTTATTAAAAAATGCTGCTGTCATAATTAGATTTAAAAGCAAACCTCCAAACCTATCAATACTCTAACAATCACTGCCAGAAGCTAAATTAAAACCAATGACAACAGACAAAGCGATTATACGTAAATCAATTTACATATGGAATATTTATTTCAAAAATAAAAATGTTGAAATTTATTATTGAAAATGGTACAAATTAATCCGTCTCAAATATGTTTGTGTAGGTTGCCTTTTAACAATCTATCTGTGTATTTGTTGGAACAAGATTTAACCTAAGGCGTTAGCCTTAAGTTATTGAAGTAGTAATGTTGAGCAACCGCGGAATACTCCGTATAACAAAAACTAAAAATTAGCTTAGCTAAATTTTTAGGAGGAAAATAATGAAAAAAAATAATTTGTTTGCAGCCACAGCTTTATCTGTGGTTATGGCTACCGGCGCAAATGCTGCAACCATTGGATATTTGAGCTCTAACTTTGACGACAACTTTCTAACCTTGATGCGTGAAGCTGCCAAAGTTCACACTGAGGAAAGGGGTCACACTTTCCAAATAGAAGATGCCCGTGAAGATGTTGGCACCCAGTTAAGCCAAGTGCAAAACTTCATCGCCTCTGGAGTTGATGCACTAGTAGTAACTGCAGTGAGTGCTGCAGCAACCCCACAGATGACTAAAATGGCTAATGCAGCCGGCATTCCTATTGTTTATGTCAACCGTATGCCATCTGATTCAGCTAGTTTAGGCGGCACTAGTACCTTTGTTGGTTCTAATGAAACTTGGTCTGGCACCTTGGCAGCCTTCGAATTATGTAACCTAGCTGGTGGTACCGGCACTGCGGTAATGCTGCAGGGTATCTTGTCTAACGAAGCCGCTGTAACGCGTTCTAAGGACTTCGAGGAAGTGTTGGCACTGTCTATGTGCAATGGCATTGAACTAAAAGCTGTTGAGGTAGGTAGCTGGCAGCGTGCTAAGGGCAACGACATCGTATCTAACTGGTTAAGTTCTGGTATGAAGATCGATATTGTTTTTGCAAACAACGACGAAATGGGTCTAGGCGCAGTTCAAGCCTTCAAAAATGCTGGCATCAGCATGGATGATGTACTCATTGGTAGTGTAGACGCAACTGCTGACGCCCTAGCATCGATGAAAGCAGGCGAGTTAGATGTCACAGTATTCCAGAACGCTGCAGGTCAAGCAACTGGCGGTATTGACGCTGCAATTGCTGCGATTAACGGTGAGTCTCTGCCAAACTCGGTTACCATTCCTTTTGAATTGGTCACTCCTTCTAACATGGCAGAATACATGGGCGCTAACTAAAAATTAATGTCTTAGTAATCAAAAAAACCTCTGGATATACTCCAGAGGTTTTTAGTTATACATTTAATTTTTAGCTTTGAGTGCCTTTAGAGAATTCTATGAACAACCAAGACGACATCATTCTACGCACAGAAAATCTCACCAAACATTATGGCGGCGTACATGCGCTAGAAGAAGCCAACTTTACTCTAAAAAAAGGTGAGCACATAGCTATTGTAGGAGACAACGGTGCAGGAAAGTCTACCTTTGTGCGCCAAATTACTGGTGTAGAACAGCCTACTTCAGGTGACATGTTTTTCGAAGGCAAACAGGTAGAATTTAACTCTCCATTAGAAGCACGAGAAGCAGGCATAGAGTCTGTATTTCAAGACTTGGCCCTGTGTAATGATCTAGATGTGCCTTCAAACCTATTTTTAGGCCGTGAAGAGTTACTCTTCAAGTTTGGGCCATTTAGCATCCTCGATGAAAAGAAAATGATGGAAAAAGCCAAGGAAGTATTGGAAAGAACTGCCATCAAAATTCCAAATTTAAGTAACCACGTGGGCGACATGTCCGGTGGCCAGCGGCAGTGTGTGGCTATTAGCCGCTCTGCTAGTTTCGCCTCCAAGCTAATCATTATGGATGAACCAACTGCAGCGCTTGGTGTGCAGGAAACCACCCAGGTGGAAAACATTATTCGTGGCTTAAAAGAGCAAGGGGTGCCCCTTATTCTAATCAGTCATAATCTACGCCAAGTATTTGATTTAGTTGATAAAATATGGGTATTTCGACGTGGGCGTATCGTTGGCGAGGTAATCGCCTCAGAAACTGACGGCAATGAAATTATCTCCATGATCACGGGCATGCAGGGTGGTGTTCACGAAAAAGACAGCTACATTTAGGAGGTCATCATGTTTAAGCGAGAAAACCTCCCCGCTGAGGCCAGCATTTTTGCTGTGTTTGTTGGCATCGCCATATTATTTGAAGTGCTTGGTTGGGTATTTGTAGGTAAAAGTTTTTTAGGCAATATACAACGCTTAGAAATTATCATCTTGCAGGTTTCTATCTTCGGCATTATTGCTGTAGGTGTAACGCAAGTCATCATCACCTCAGGCATAGACCTATCAGGTGGCGCAGTATTAGCATTGTCAGCCATGGTTGCTGCAAGTTTTGCTCAATCAGTCGATGCCTTCGCCCCTATATTTCCGCAATTTTTAGGTTTGCCTATTATCATTCCTATTGCCATCGGCTTAGCCGTAGGTGCCTCTTGTGGCTGGATTAACGGATCAATTACTGCTTATACGGGCATTCCTCCCTTTATTGCTACCTTAGGCATGCTTGTTACCGCACGTGCCGTTGCCGTGATTTATACCGAAGGTCAACCTGTCTATTCTTTGTCCGAATCTTTTACCGTCATTGGTTCTGGAGCTTGGCCCGTATTGGTATTTTTTGTTGTGGCGATGATATTCCACCTCATATTGAAGCATACGGTATATGGCAAACACACCTATGCAATTGGCTCTAACGAAAAGGCGGCAAGAGTCGCTGGCATCAACGTTCGACGTCACAAAATTATGGTCTATACCATCGCTGGATCTCTGTCAGGTTTGGCAGGCGTGGTGATGTGCGCTCGCGCCACCATCGCTCAGTCTGGCATGGGAACCATGTATGAATTAGATGCTATATCAGCAGTAGTTATCGGTGGCACCTCCTTATTTGGTGGCCGTGGGCGCATCTCTGGCACCGTTATTGGGGTCTGTATTTTGGGTGTCATTACTTCTGGGTTTACCTTCTTGCGCATCGATTTCTACTACCAAGAAATTGTTAAAGGCATGATTATCGTCGGTGCCGTAATGCTTGATCAACGCCGTCAAGCAAAACAACGTTCTCGCGCATAACAAGGATATTATCATGACTTCAACTTCATCCACGGGCGGCTACAAAACTGAGAAAAGCTGGAAATACTGGCTCCCCAAGGACATCAGTATTCTAATGGTGCTGCTTGGCACCGCACTTATTTTTGAAATTCTGGGTTGGTTTATAGCTGGGCAAAGTTTCATTTTTAACACCCAGCGTCTCACCATTATCATTTTGCAGATGTCTATTATTGGCATTATTGCCATAGGTGTTACCCAAATCATCATTATGGCAGGCATTGACCTGTCTAGCGGTTCGATACTGGCTTTTACTGGCATGGTAGCCGCAAGTTTGGCACAAACCTCCGACTTTACTCGTGCGGTCTATCCTGCCCTAACCGACATGCCCATATTGGTACCCATATTTGCTGGTATTTTGATGGGCTTTGTTTTGGGAGGAGTGAATGGTGGTTTGATTGCATATTCAGGCATCCCACCGTTTATCGCCACCCTTGGTATGTTAGTCGCCGCGCGTGGTTTGGCACGCTGGTACACCAGTGGCTCCCAGGTGAGCTTCTTTATCGACGACTATGCTATTCTGGGTAGTGGCATTATCCCAGTGATCATATTTTTAACTACCGCTATGGCGTTCCATTTTCTGTTGCGCTACACCCGCTACGGCCGCTACACCTATGCCATAGGTTCTAACGAACAAGCCGCGCGCGTGGCTGGCATCAATATCAGAGCCCATAAGGTATTGGTATATACCTTAGCTGGCGGCCTGTATGGGTTGGCCGCAGTAGTGGAAACCTCACGTACCCTTACAGCTCAATCGGGTGCCGGTATGTTGTACGAACTGGATGCCATTGCCGCTGTAGTCATTGGTGGCACGTCCCTAATGGGTGGTAAAGGTCGCATCACTGGCACCATTATTGGTGTGTGTATTTTAGGCGTTATCACTTCTGGCTTTACCTTTTTGGGTATTGGCTCCTTCTACACCAATATTGTCAAAGGCATCATCATTGTTGCCGCAGTCGTTACGGACCAGTACCGTAATAACAACAACGGTAACCGGTAATACTAAATATATTTATTACATCGCCCACTAGGGCTTTAGAGATAGAGACATGAAAGAAATAGGTATAGGTGTTATTGGCACCGCTTTTATGGGCAAGGCCCATTCCATTGCATATACCTCGGCAGGTACTGCTTTTGGCGGTAATTTACGCCCGCGTTTAGAAATGGTGTGTGATCAGGACCCACAGATTGCTGAGGCCAAGCGCGCTGAGATGGGTTTTGCCCGCTGTACTACCAACTACATGGAGGTGGTCAATGATCCCAAGGTTGATTTAATTTCTATTTGTGTACCTAACTCTGTGCACAAAGAAATTGCTATCGCCGCCCTAGCAGCTGGCAAACATGTGTGGTGTGAAAAGCCTATGTCCACCAACTTGGTGGACTCCCAAGCCATGGTGGATGCTGCTGAAGCTAGCGAGCAAAAAACCATTGTTGGTTATAACTATACCCAAAATCCTCTAGTGCATGCTGCTCGTGACATGATTAACGAAGGCGTTATTGGTGAAGTCACAGGCTTCTTTGGAGTCTATGATGTAGACAATGAAGCTGATCCAGACCGGCCGTACAGCTGGCGTATGAACCGTGAGCTATCCGGTACTGGTGCCAATGCTGACGTGATGTGTCATCTAGTGAGTGTAGCCCACTTTATGACTAGCAGTGATATTAGCAGCGTAGTGGGTGAATATGACATTGTTTATGCCGACCGCCACGACCCCAAGACCAATACCCGCAAGACTGTGGACAACGATGATGTCTGTATGGCCATTGCCCGTTTTAACAGTGGCATTAAAGGCACTCTGCGCGTAAGTCGTGTGGCTTGGGGCCGTAAGTGTGGTTTAAGCTGGGAAGTGCATGGTTCTCAAGGAATGATTCGCTTTGATCAAGAACGTCTTAACGAACTACAACTCTATACTCGGTCTGACGACCCGCGCCAGCAAGGTTTCCGTACTATTCTGTCAGGCCCTTATCACAAGCCCTATGATGCGTTCTTGCCTAACGCTGGCCATACTCTAGGTTATATAGACGTTAAAGCGTGTGAGCTCAACCAACTACTTACTACCATTGACCAAGGCGGCCAAACTTGGCCGTGTTTTGCTGATGGTTTAAAAATAGAAAAGGTTATGGATGCCATAGACCGCTCGGCTATGAGTGGCCAATGGACGGACGTGAAATAGCATGACTGACCTGCCCCACACTAGCCCTGAAAAAACCTGGCATGCGCTAGTGTTAGGCCGTGCGGGACTGGACCTTTACCCCCAACCTGATGGTGGTAAAACCAGTGATGCCCATGGCTTTAGTGCCGACATGGGGGGATCTGGAGGTAATATTGCTGCAGCTATGGGGTGCGTTGGCGCAAAAGTGGCTTTATTATCAGCCGTGTCAGACGATGCCATTGGCCATTTTGTGCGCCATCGGCTAGAGCAATACCATGTAAGTGATGCATTCCTGCAAACCAGCCAAGGCAACAGCCGCACAAGCCTTGCCATTGCAGAGGTAAAACCAACAGATTGCGACGTAGTGATTTACCGCAACGATGCTGCCGATCTGCAACTGCGCATAACAGACGCTATGCAGACAGCCGTGGTTAACAGTAACAACCTAGTTGTCACCGGTACCGCGCTTATTTCTGAACCTTCACGCACAACTAGTCTGGAGCTGATGAAACATGCTAAAAGCAACGGTTGCACCGTATGGCTAGATTTAGATTACCGCCCATGGAATTGGCCTGATCTCCAAACCACACGGGCTATTTACAGCCTTGCTGCAAAATATGCCGATGTAGTGATCGGCAATGAAGAAGAATTCGCTGTGCTTACGGATCAATTAGAAGACTACATAAAACAAGCTAACTTGCCCACAAAAGGACAAGCCATTTTACTCAAGCGTGGTGGCAATGGTGCCAGCTTATTTAACCAAGGACAGCGCCTTGATACGGGTGTTTACCCCGTAAAACCACTAAAACCTTATGGTGCTGGGGATGCGTTTTTGGGCAACCTGGTACACCACTATAATAGCTATCACGACTGGCAAGCAGCTATTGCTTGTGGCAGTGCCGCCGCTGCTATCGTAGTTTCCCAACGGGGTTGCGCCAGTGCTATGCCTAACGCAGAACAAATTAATCTCATGCAACAATCCACCACCATGATGCCAGCTGCCAACTGGTATTAGCGACAAGTTTACTAGGAGTTATATATGCATATTCCACCTCATGATAACCAAAATAAAGCCATTGTTGACCGCGATGACGAAAAAACACCTTTATGTTATTTCAACATTGTTAAACTCACTAAAGGTGGATCCTTTACCTCAAAAGTTGAGGGTTACGAAACCTGCTTAGTGCCGGCCACTGGTAGTATTGACGTTAACGTAGCTGGCCAACGCTTTGAAGCGGTAGGTAAACGTATGCACATTTGGCAAGGTGAGCCTGAGGGAGTCTATGTTCCCGTTGGCACTCAAGTCACTTTTACTTGTGTCAGCGACGCCGCTGAAATCTTCGTCTCCGGTGCCAAACACGACGAAGTATATGAACCGTTTGTGGTCCGTGAAGCCGACATCGACCCAGTACAATACGGCTCTGATGACACCAAAACACACCGTAAGATCAAACATATATTGGGTAAAGCTCAAGCAGGTAAAGTAGGTCGCTTGTTAGTGAGCGAATTATTTACCGTGGGCGCTGGCGGCTGGTCTGGATTTCCACCCCACAAACACGATACTGATGCCTTACCTACAGAAACGCGTCATGACGAAGTGTATAACTTCCGCTTTAATCCAGAGCACGGTTTTGGCGCCCAGTTTCTTACCCAAGAAGGCGAAGACATGGGAGACGTGTACCATATTCGCAATAGCTCTACCATTCAGATAGAGAAAGGGTATCATCCGTGTGTAGCAGGCCCAGGCTACGAAATGTACTACTTCACTATTTTAGGAGGCTTGTCGCAACGGCCATTACACCAAAACTTTCACCCTGAACATGTCTACCAACTGGATACAATCCCCGGTATGAAAGACATGATAAACAAGTTTAAGTAGGTCGCTATGTTAGTTAATTTAACAGACCTAATGCAGCCTGCCTTGAAACATGGTTACGCCGTGCCTTGCTTTAATGTGTTTGGCTACGAAGATGCGCTGGCTGTGGTGAATGCTGCACAAGCTCGCAATGCCAGCGTCATCCTCGCAGTTAACTTAGACATGACCCAGTTTATGCCATTGAATCATATTGTAGGTATGCTTAGGCCTCTTGCAATGAGTGCCACAGTGCCGGTGTGTCTGCATCTGGATCATAACTACGATATTCCTACGGTACTCAAAGCAGTCGACGCAGGCTTCACCTCGGTTATGTACGACGGCTCCCAGTTACCCATTGCAGAAAACATTGCTGGAGTGAAACAGGTGGTTGCACATGCTAAACCTTTACGAGTGTCTGTAGAAGCTGAAGTTGGCTCAGTACCTTATGCCAGTGGCCGCGATCACATTAAGTCTGAGCTGACAGATGTCAACGAGGCAATTATGATGCTAGAAAAGGCCAAGCCTGATGTGCTAGCGGTATCTGTTGGAAATGTACATCGTTTAGAAAACACCTTCGTAGATATTGATTTTAGTCGCTTTGGTGAACTACAAACTGCCTTAAATGTGCCCTTAGTCATCCATGGAACCAGTGGTGTAAAAACCCCTGATATACAAAAGCTAGCCCAGGGCAATGTCTGCAAGTTCAACATAGGAACTTGCTTACGACAACGTTTTGGCAAGTCTTTGCGCCACATCCTTGAAACCGACCCCAATTTATTTGACCGGCTTACCATAATGAAAAATATTATTCCTGAAGTTAGCAATGAAGCTGATAAAATGATTGGGCTGCTTGGACAATAACTAGCCTGGTAAACTAACGCAACTAACCTCATACGAAATAAGTTTATGGCTCAATTGACTGGTCTAAATAACAAAGTAGCTGTCATCACAGGTGGCAGCCAAGGCCTAGGTGCTGCCACTGCGCGCCTATTTGCAGTGCGAGGTGCTAAAGGCCTCGTGTTGTGCGGGCGCCAAACAGACAAAGGCCTGGCAGTAGCTGAGGAAATTCAACAACAACACCCATCCTGTGAAGTTCACTTTGTCACCGCGGATTTAGCCGAAGTCGGCTCGCCAAAGCGCATTATTGCGGCTGCACAAGAGCATTTTGGGCAATTAGACATTCTCATCAACGTGGCAGGCCTGTCTGCCCGTGGCACGATATTAGACACCTCACCTGAGTTGTACGATCGCATTATGAACATTAATGTGCGAGCCCCCTTCTTTCTTATCCAAGAAGCGGCTAAATTGATGCGCAGCAGGGGCAACGACGGTACTATTGTAAGCATAGGCTCCGTAGCCGCCTATGCAGGTATGCCCATGCTCACTGCTTATTGCACGTCCAAAGGTGGACTCAACACCCTCACCCGCAATGCAGCCCACGCGCTGATGCGTGACCGCATACGCGTTAACTGCTTAAATATTGGCTGGATGTCGAGCGATGGAGAAGACATCGTTCAGCGAAAATACCATGGTGCTGAAGACGGCTGGCAAGAGACAGTAGGTGCTGGGATGCCTTTCGGGCGTTTAGTAGACCCTGAAGAAGTGGCCCGTGCCTTAGCCTTCCTAGCCAGCGACGAATCTGGATTAATGACTGGTTCCGTAGTTAATTTTGATCAGTCCGTGTGGGCTGCTAGTGATGCTATGGTGGTGCCTGAGCATCGGTTACCCGATTAGACCTGAGCTAACAGCCACTCTTTGAGCGCCCTGACGTCTGGGCGTTGCAAGTGGGTTTTTGGGCACACCACATAGTAGGCATAATCGGTAATGAGCACTTGATCAAACAACCTCACTAGGCGGCCCGCTGCCAAATGATCTTCCACAAACGGCGTAGACCCTAGCGCCACGCCTTGGCTGTCTATGGCTGCTTGAATCAATACATTGGTGTCATCAATAGTAGTGCCGCGTTTGTTATTAATACCCTTTACATCAGCCTGCCGTAGCCACTCGTTCCAACAGTAGGGATCGGCGTCATGCAGTAAGGTGGCGTTAAGTAGCTGCTCTGGTTCACTAATAGGCCCGTTATTAGCCAACCATGTTGGGCTTGCTACTGGGAAAAAATCCAGTGTAACGATAGCAGTACTTTCGACACCCTTCCAGTCCCCTCGACCGTAGGTCACGGCTAAGTCAATATCTTCACGTTCAAAATCGACCGCATTGTGGGCATGAAATAAACATAGGTGAATTTCTGGGTAAAGTTGCCAAAACTGCTTCAGCCGAGGCGACAACCACTTTGCTGCAAAGGAGGGTGCTAAGCGTACATTAAGTAACGAACCCACTTTCTCCTGCTTGAGGCTAGCAACCGCGTTGGCCATGTCGTCAAACACATCCGCTAATACAGGCATCAAAGCTGCCCCTTGACTGGTGAGCGTTAGGTTTCGTGGTAGGCGCTCAAACAACTGGTGGCCTAGGTAATCTTCTAAGCCTTTCACCTGATGGCTAATCGCTGCTTGGGTCACGCATAACTCGTCGGCAGCACGGGTAAAGCTCAGGTGCCTAGCCGCCGCTTCGAAAGCGCGCAAACTATTGAGTGGGGGCAATTTTCTAGCCATTAATTAAGCTCATTCACAGATCGAATTTTAGATTAGTTATTCTAATCCATATCCATAAAAATAATCAATTGTATCGATCGTAATTTAAGTTAAAAATTAGCCTGTTTTTGGCCCACAACAACCACATGGAAAAACCACTATGTCACGTCGATCTGGAGGCCGCCAGGCCCGTTTAGCAGAGCGCCTAGCGCCGTTAGCAGAAGAAGAAAAACCCGTTCATGCAGGTGAAATTGGTGGTACATTTGCTCCACTGTCAGAAACCGACATGGCCTCCATCGCCAACAATGCCTACCGTATTTTAGAAGAGATTGGTTTTGGCCGCTCAACGCCCCATTGTACAAAAACTATGGTCGCCGCTGGCGCCATCATGGGTGACGATGGCCGTTTACGGATTCCTCGTAGTTTGGTAGACCACACTTTAGACATTTGTCAGCGCAACCTCACACTCCATGGCGTAGACCCTAAACATGACCTAGAGCTCAATGGTCAGCGTGTGCATTTTTCTACCGCTGGGGCTGCGGTGCATGTGGCCGATCCAGAAAACAACACCTATCGTAATTCCACTAGCCAAGATTTGTACGACATGGCGCGTATTGCCGACACCTGCGAGCATATTCATATGTTCCAGCGTATGTGTGTATTGCGCGATATAGATGACCCGAAAACCATGGACCTCAATACCCTGTACACATCGGTGATTGGCAACAGCAAACACATTGGCACCAGCTTTACCGAGGCTGAGCACGTGGAAGATGGATTAAAAATGCTACACCATTTTGCCGGTAGTGAAGAGGCATGGCGGGCACGTCCTTTTGTGAGCATGTCTAACTGTTTTGTGGTGCCACCCATGAACTTTGCCGAGGAGTCACTCGAATGCCTGCGCGTAGGTGTAGAAGGTGGCATGCCTATTTTGTTGCTTTCAGCAGGTCAAGCTGGCGCTACCTCACCTGCTCTTTTGGCGGGTGCGGTGTCCCAAGCATGGGCTGAATGTTTAGGTGGGTTGGTGTATGTGAATGCGATTAAGGCCGGTGCACCCGCTATAATCGGGACTTGGCCATTTGTGTCTGATTTACGTACCGGTGCGATGAGTGGCGGATCGCCTGAGCAAGGTATTTTGTCGGCCGCTTGTGTGCAAATGGGCAATTATTTTGATCTGCCCACTGGCACTGCATGTGGCATGACCGACGCCAAGTTCCCCGATTATCAAGCCGGTGCCGAACGCGGTTACACCGCAGCTGCAGCCGCTATGGCGGGAGCCAACGTGGTATACGAATCTGCAGGCATGTACGCCAGCTTGATGGGCGCTTGCCCAGAAAGCCTATTGATGGACAACGATGTACTCGGTGCCTGTATGCGTATGACCAAAGGCATTAAGGTGGATGAAAACTCCTTGAGCTTTGATGTCATCAATGAAGTCTGTATGAGTGGTAAAGGCCATTATTTAGGTTCCGAGCAAACTCTATCGGTGATGCAAAGCGAATACATTTACCCCGATCTTGGCGACCGCAGCAGCCCCAATGTATGGGAAGAACTCGGCAAACCAGTACTGTTAGATAAAGCCATCAAGAAAAAGAAAGAACTGTTAGCCAGCTACTTCCCCAAACACATCGACGATGCCGCTGATTTGGCAATTCGTGAAGAATTTTACATTAAACTTAGCCGTGAACAAATCGGCCGTTAAGAGGAAATTATTATGTCCCTACAATCCCATGCACGCGTTGTCATTATTGGCGGCGGATCCCTTGGCGTTAACCTTATGTATCACCTTACAGAAGAAGGTTGGAGTGATGTGGTGTTGATTGAAAAGGGTGAGCTTACCAGTGGGTCAACATGGCACGCTGCTGGCCTATGTCCTAATTTTAACGGCAATCACACTTTATCTCAGATACATAATTACACACTGGACTTGTACGATAGAGTCATCCCCGCCAAAACAGGCCTGGCATCTACTTTCCACAAGTGTGGTAGCCTGCGCGTAGGTTATACCGAGCTTGAGGAACAATGGTTTCGCAACATTATGAGTAAAGCTCACAATGTGGGCTGTGAAATGCGCTGGGTATCTAAAGAAGAGGCCAAAGCGATTAATCCTGTGATGAATTTTGATGATGCTCGCTGTATTTTATACACCCCTAATGATGGTCGAGTAGACCCAACCTCGGTGGTCATGCCTTTAGCGCAAATGGCACGTGATAACGGGGCTAAGATTAGCCGCTTTAATCGAGTAATCGATATTAAAATACTGCCTCAAGGTGGTTATGAAGTCATCACAGAACAAGGCAACATTATTGCTGAGCATGTGGTCAACTCAGCCGGGTGCTTTGCCCCAGAAGTAGGTCGTATGGTCGGCGCACACCTACCTATTATCAACTTAGAACACCAATATCTAATCACTGAAGACCATCCAGATATTGCAGCACTAGTGAAAGAAATGCCAGTCACAAGAGACTCCACCGCATCGGCTTACATTTGCCAAGAAGGCAATGGCTTGTTGGTGGGCCCTTATGAAACACGTGGTTCGAAACCTTGGGCACTCAAGGGTATGGATTGGAACTTTGACCGAGAGCTATTCGCTGGTGATTTAGTGCGCTTAATGCCTTGGCTTGATCGCTGTATGGAACTTGTACCATTGTTCCAAGAAGTGGGGGTTAAAACCATCATCAACGGCCCCATCACCCACACACCAGATGATAACTTCTTAGTGGGCCCAGCAGAGGGACTAACTAACTTTTGGAATTTAACAGGTGCCTCTATTGGTATTGCTCAAGGCGGCATTGGTAAATATTTAGCGCAGTGGATGGTTCATGGCCAAACAGAGCTAGACATGTCGTCACTTGATAGTCGTCGATTTGGCCGTTGGACTGATAAAAACTACTGCATCACCCGTGCTATTGAATCCTACGAAAATATGTACACTGCTGGTTCACCTACAGAAAATCGCCCTCATGGACGCCCCAACCGTGTTAGTGCATTGCATACAGTGATGGCTCAAAAAGACGCTGTGCATTTTGCCCATGCTGGATACGAAAAGCCTGCGTGGTTTAAAACTGACGCCGTGCGCAGTGAAAGCCATAGCTGGACTCACAACGAGGCCCATGCAGTTGTAGCTGAAGAATGCGCGGCTGTGCAAAACACCTGTGGTATTACCGACGTGAGTGGTACTGCCAAATTCCGTGTCACCGGCCCAGATGCCTACGCATTTTTAGATCACCTGTCGTGCAACAAATTACCTGCTAAAGACGGGCGCATCAGCTTAACGCTTTTCCATGCCAAAAACGGCGGCATCATGGCCGAACAAACCGTGAGTCGTATTAGCCAAGATCATTTTGTATTAATGGGTGCCATTGGTTCTCAAATCAAAGACCTCCAGTGGATGCAGCAACATGTAGGTAATTTTGACGTCACCTTAGAAGATTTCACAGAAGATTGGGGCGGTTTATTACTCACTGGCCCCAAAGCTCGTGAAATCCTTGAACACATTTGTGAAGACGACCTGTCTACCGCTGCTTTCCCATGGCTTGCTTGCCAAACCATTCAGCTAGACTCTGCGCCAGTGTTTGCCATGCGTGTGTCTTACGCCGGTGAATTAGGTTGGGAATTACACATGCCTGTATGGCAGCTGATCTCTATTTATGAATCATTAATGGAGTTTGGCCAACCGTTAGGCTTACGAGACTTTGGTACTCGTGCCTTTAACAGCATGCGCATGGAAAAAATGTACCGTGCCTATGGCGCTGAATTCACCGAAGAAATTTCGGCTTTAGAAGCCGGCATGGATCGTTTTTTAGATTTAAGCCGCGATTTTATTGGCAGTGACAACATGCGCCAGCGCCAGTCCGATAGCCTAGCACTACAGCTTGCCTACTTGGTGTTTGACGACGAAGTGCCCGCTGAATGTTTTGGTAACGAAGCGGTGTTTGCTAATGGTGACCATACGGGCATAATCACCGGCGGTGCCTATGGCTATCGAGTGCAAAAAAGTTTAGCCTTTGCCTATCTAAAACCCGAACACTGTAATGCGGGTCAGGCACTCACCGTAGAGACCTCTATTGGCACAAGACATTGCCACGTAGAACTCGACGCCGCGTATAATCCAAATAACAGCTTATTACGCAGCTAAGACAGAGTACAAAGAAACAATATTAAACACTTCAAGGGCCAAACTGAGCCCTTGACTAACGAGAATTTTATGAGCGACACCCAAGTATTACCAGAAAAAGCCCGTATTGCCATTATCGGTGGCGGTATTATTGGCACGTCTGTAGCCTACCATTTGGCCAAACGTGGCATCAAAGACGTTATCCTTATTGAACGCAAGCAACTCACAAGCGGTACCACATGGCACGCGGCAGGCCTAGTCAGCCTATCATGGCCCACACCAACTTTGACCAACCTAGCCAAATACAGCCACGAGCTGTATGCAAGTTTAGAAGAAGAAACGGGGCAAGCCACGGGTTACAAGCAGATTGGTAGTATTTCGCTGGCGCGTACTGAAGCTCGTTTAGAAGAGATTAAACGCACCTCATCCATGGCCAAAGTATTTGGTGTGGAATCAGAAATGATCGACAACACCCGCTTAGCCGAACTGTACCCTGGCATCAATACCGACGGCGTTTTAGGCGCACTATATACGCCAGATGACGGCCAAACTAACCCCATCGACACCACCATGGCACTGGCCAAAGGTGCTCGCATGAACGGTGTGGAAATTTTTGAAAACACCGTCATGGAAGAACTGCTGACCAAGGACAACGTGATCACTGGCATCCGCACCGACAAAGGCAAAGTGGAAGTCGATCAGGTGATATTGTGTGGCGGCATGTGGACCCGTGATCTGGCTAAAACTGTGGGTGTGCAGTTACCCATATATACCTGCGAACACTCCTATATTGTTACCGAAGAGATGGAAGGCCTAAGCCAACGCCCGGTATTACGCGACTATGACCGCGGCCTTTACTACAAAGAAGACGCTGGTAAAATGTTAATAGGTTGGTTTGAAGACAATGCTAAAGGCATGTCTATGGACAATATTACTGACGACTTCTGTTTTGGCCAGTTCCCTTGTGACCAAGATCACGTAGAACCCTACGTTATGAACAGTATGGACACCTTTCCGCAGCTAGAAACAACCGGCATTCGTACCTGGTTTAATGGCCCAGAAAGTTTCACCAACGACAACTTACACTTGCTTGGGCCTACGTCAGAAGTAGATAAGCTATTTATTGCCGCTGGCATGAACTCCAAAGGCATTGGCGCTGGCGGCGGTGTTGGCAAAATTATGGCCGACTGGATGATTGATGGTTTCCCATCAGGTGACGTCACAGAATGTGATTTACGTCGTCATCACCCAGCCCAACAACACGACGAATACGTGGCAGAGCGAATTCCAGAAGCCTTAGGCCATACGTACGCGATGCACTGGCCGTTTTACCAGTATGAAACCGCGCGTGATCAAATTCACTCACCCCTACACGCAGAATTAGCTGCAGCTGGCGCATGTTTTGGTGAAGTATGTGGCTACGAACGTGCCAACTGGTTTGCTAACCCCGGCCAAGAAGCCAAATACGAGTACAGTTACAACAAACCCAACTGGTTTGAAAATAGCAAACAAGAACACATGGCTATGCGTGAGGGTGTGGGCCTGTATGACATGTCTTCTTTTGGTAAGTTTGAAGTTACAGGCCCCGCCGCTGCCAAAAACTTACAGTATATCTGCTCAGGCAATATCGATGTGCCCGTGGGAAAAGTGGTTTATACCCATTTTTTAAACGCCCGAGGGGGCATCGAAGCCGATGTTACCGTGGTGCGCACAGGCCAAACCACCTATTGGGTGATTACTGGCATCAGCTCCCATTCACGGGACTGGTGGCACCTAAATCACCGCCTCATAGACGATGTATTGCTACGGGACATCAGCATGAACTTTGGCGGCCTTGCTCTCCAAGGGCCAATGGCACGTGAGGTATTGTCTAAAGTGACAGCTACGGACCTCAGCAATCAAGCCTTCCCGTTTGCTACGGGTAAAGTCATGGATGTGGCTGGTGTACGTATGTGGGTGCAACGGTTAAGTTATGTGGGCGAGTTAGGCTGGGAGTTATTTATTCCGGCCCAACATACCACCACCGTCTACCGCGCATTAATGGCAGCAGGCGCCGACTTTGGCATACGCAATGTGGGTATGCATGCGGTCAACAGCGCTCGCATGGAAAAAGGCTTTGTACACTGGGGTCACGATGTGGGCCCAGAAGATAACTTGTTTGAAGCGGGCCTAAACTGGGCTGCCAAACCGGATGCAGGTGATTTCATCGGCATCAACGGTTATAAAGAACAACTAGAGGCCAACGGAACTGAACGCCGTTTAGTGCAGTTTAAACTAGACAATACAGAGGCCATGTTGTTTCATAACGAGCCTATTATCATGAATGGCGACATTGTGGGTTACCTCACCTCGGGCATGTATGGCCACGCGCTCGGCAGTGCCATTGGTATGGGTTATGTCAACTCGCCCAACCTTTCGCCTATTCGTATTTCCAAGGCCACCTTCGAGATCGAAATTGCCTTAAAGCGGTATTCGGCCCAAGCTAGCCTGCGGGGCTTCTATGACCCTAAAGGTGTACGCCCTAAGGCTTAACAACCTGTCTCAACCCTCTATCTGCTGGCTCTGGTTTTGCAACCGAGCCAGCAACCGAGTAACAATGGCCTAGTTGTCGGTGAATTCAAGCATCACTTGCTCAATCACTGCGCCAATAACCCTGCAGTCGTCATGGTCAAAAGTTAGTGGCACCCGTAGGTCCATGGTTTTCTCTAACGCCCGTAAAGTGTTCGGCAGATGTGGCATCGGGTCTATATAATGCCAGCTGTCGTAGCGGCTCGTAAAGGCGTTAGGTTGCGCTTCGCCAAACCACTTAAGCTCTACACCTTGGTTAGCACAAGCGGCTATAAAATCTGGGATTTGATGTATTGAAAGTCCGGTTGCACGAAACTGCAACGAGCTGCCCACATAAGATTCATCAGCGTGCCGAGCCGGAATATCCAAACCGTTAATCGCATTAATGGCTTGGCTTAAAATTTGGTGCCGGCGGTTCCAGCGCTGACAATTGTGGTCCAAAGACGGCAACTGGGCCACAGCAATCGCCGCGCGGATATTATCCATACGGCCGGACATATTGGCACTGGTTAATCGGATTTTTTCAAACACCTCTGCCGGTGGCGAGGCACCATGGCGTTGATACAACATGTAGGAACCCGAATGCATAATCAAGCGGGCTGCAATGTCCGCATCATCGGTCACCACTAACCCACCCTCACCGGTATTTAAGTGTTTGTAGGTTTGCAGGCTAAACGCCGCCACCTGGCCAAAATTGCCCGACTTTACCCCCCGCCAAGAGCCTCCCATGGTATGGGCACAGTCTTCTAATACTTGTATGCCTAGGTCGCTACACAGCGCCATGAGCCGGTCCATATTGGGAATATGGCCACGCATCAACGACAACAGCAATATTTTGGCTTGGCTAGATTTTGCCTTCGCTTCAAGGTCTGCCAAATCCAGATGATAATGGTCGTCAATTTCCACCAATACCGGCACACCACCAGCCGCATGAATAGCGCCGGGTACCGGTGCTAGCGTATAGGCATTGGTCAGCACCGCGTCGCCTGGCTCCAGGCCCATGGCGCGCAGGGCAATGTGTAAGCCATAACCACCAGAAGTACAGGCTAAACAGTATTTTCTACCTTGGTACTGGGCAAACTGCTGTTCCAGCAAAGCGGCGTCAGAAACCTCGGCGCCAACCGTGTTATAACGGTGTAACCGGCCTGAATCTAATAACGCCATTACCCTTTGCTTGGCAGCTTCTGGAATAGGTTCTTGTTGGGTAAAGGCTTTTGTAAACTGCAACTTGGACATTAATACATCTCATCAAATAAGCACAGCAATAAGATCTCACAAGTGCATTAACGCTGCAAGGGATTAGCTGGCAACTTAGCAACTTCATAACCAGCCAAAGTGTCCGGATTCTCTTGTGCCGCTCCAAACTCACTGGTCATAGGTAATACGCCTGCCCAAACTGGCCAGCTAACGTCTTCGGGTTCATCAACGGCAGGGCCAGAACGCACCTTGCAAGACACCTCATCTAAATCCATCATCAGCACGCCCGTCGCCTTAACCTCGGTGTCTGTAATGGGGCGTAATTGATCCCAGCGCTCAGGCGAAAACTTATCCACCATCAATTTTAGCTGGCGCTCTTTCTCAGCCGCATCGGTGATATCTTGGGGTTTACCAAAAATCATTACCGAACGGTAATTTACCGAGTGGTTGAAGGCCGAGCGTGCCATCACTAAGCCGTCTAAAAGCGTAATGGTCATACACGTTTCTGTAGACTCGGGCGCATTGACGTTTTGAGCCTTACTATGAGCATGCCAGTAGATTTTATTGCCGTCACGCCAATGGCAGGTAGGGATCACTAACGGTTGACTCTTAACCAAAAACCCAACATGGCAAATCAGCGCTTCATCGATAATGGCATGTACTTTATCCACATCATATTCTGCACGTTTTAATCCACGTTTAATCTGGGTACGGGCGGTAACTTTATTTTGGCTCATGTTAGGGACTCAAAGTTTGATTAATGACAGCAATAGGCGCAATATAAATCAACAACTGGCTATATAATATAGCCAATATTGATTACTTTTTAATAGCCAATTTTTATGACCAATAACCACCCACATATACCATTAGAAAACCTTGTAAGTCTGTCAGCCGATGCGGCCGAGCCGCTGTACCAACAGCTGGTTCAACAGCTGCGGTTGCTCATTGTTACCGGGCGGGTATTACCCAGCAGCAGATTACCCTCTAGCCGGCAACTCGCCGTAGACATGGGTGTGTCGCGTACCACCTGCACCAGTGCATACCAACAATTACTCGCCGAAGGCCTACTCATTAGCCGCCAAGGTGCTGGTATTTTTGTCAATACCGGTTTACCAGCAGCGTTACAGCAAGGCAAAACCAAACCTTTATTAATTGGGGGTGGTTTGGCGACCACCCAACCAACCTCCAACACTCGTGTTGGTTTTAGCTCTGGGCCAGATGCCCGTAGCTTCCCGTTTCCGCTATGGGCACGCTGCCTTGCTAAAGCCTGGCGATGCCCAGAACCGAGTTTATTACAAGACGTGCACCTGGGTGGTTATGAAAATTTGCGCCGCAGTTTAAGCCATTACCTGTATATGACCCGTGGTGTTTACTGCAGCCCATCACAAATTGTCATTACCGCGGGCCAGCGCGACTCGTTGTCGTTAATCAGCAAGGCATTAATGCAGTCTGGTGATCGCGTGTATATGGAAAATCCTGGCTACCCATTACAAAGGCAGGTTATCCATAGCCTAGGTTTAACCCCACGCTGGCTTGAAGTGGACCAGGAAGGTGCCCAGTTGCCCGCTAACAATGCGCCACAGACTAAGTTAGCCATCATTAGCCCTAGCCGCCAATATCCTTTAGGGATCGCCATGAGCGGGCCACGTAAATTAGCCTGGCTCAACCACGCACAAAACCAAAACTGTTGGTTGCTAGAAGACGATTACGACAGCGAATTCACCTATGAAAGGCACAAGACCGATGCCTTAATGAGCCTCGACCAGAACCAAAAGGTGATCTTAATTGGCAGTTTTTCTAAACTCATGTTTCAAGGTTTTAGACTCGGTTATCTGGTGCTACCAGAACCGCTGATTGACGCGGTGTTAGGTGCTCAGGAAGAGTTGGGGGGCATGGCCTCACTGCACATTCAACCGGCCTTAAGCTTGTTGTTAACCGACCGTAGTTTTAACCCTCACCTTGGCCGTATGCGCAGGTTGTATCGCCACCGCCGCGATGTGCTTTGTGGTTTAATTAACCAACACTTAAGCCAGTGGCTGTATGTCACTTCACCTGATTCGGGCATGCATTTGGTCGCCTTTTGCCATCAGTCTCCAGACGGCCACACAGTAGATGACCAAGCCATCGTAGTCGATCTAAAACACCATGGCGTTACTACCTTTGCCCTTTCCAAACACTATGCAGACCATGGCCCAAGCGGATTTTGTTTAGGGTTCTCGGGCTGTGATGACGAGCAGCTTACGCATAACGTGATAGTGCTAAAGCAGATATTGTTAGCCACAGGGTATGGAACGGCTCCCACGCAGAGCGTGGAAACCGGATCGAGAGAGCTCTCGGTTTAAACGCTACATTCGTTAGTTTCGCAATGCAGCTCTACATCGGCTGCAGTAATGGCGCTCATGTTGAACATGCCACGGCCAGTCACCGAAGGAATTACAATGTGGGCAGGTTTTGCTAAACCATGAACAAACGGTCCAATCAGCAAGGCATCCGTAAGTGAACGAATCAAACCTAAGGTAATGTTGGCCGTGTCTAGGTTAGGCATGATCAACAAATTAGGCTGTCCGGTCAGCTTTGAGTCCGGGAAGATGGCCTGACGCAACTCTTCATTCAATGCCGTATACGAGTGCATTTCACCTTCGATTTCCTCGTTAGGGTAACGTTCCCGCAAGGTCGCCGATGCACTGCGCATTTTATGAGCCTGGGGATCACTCGAGGTGCCAAAGTTAGAGTGTGATAACAAAGCAACCTTGGGTTTAATACCAAACTGGCGTACAAAGCGCATACTGTCTTCAGTGGTGGACACAATTTCTTCTGCGGTTGGGTCAACCGTTAAAAAAGCATCGGCCAAAAACAACGGCCCGCTCGGTAATAATAAGGCACACACGGTAGACACATGGGTATCTGGGGTTTTTCTGCCCAACACCTGAAATAAGGTCTTAATGTGGGTATCAAAACGTCCGACTTTGCCACAGATCATGCCGTGAGCTTCGTCCAAATCTACCATCACCGAGGCCAACGCCGTGGTATTAGTGCGTATTTCCTGTTTAGCCGTCTCTATCGAGGTGCCTTTGCGAGCGACTTTATTATGATAGTGCTGCCAGTAGCGGCTGTGTGAGTCGCAATCAATGGGGTCGAACACCTCTACATCTTCGCCCAGTTTAAAGCGTAAGCTTAATCGATCAATGGTGGCCTGCATGACGCTTGGTCGGCCAATCAAAATCGGTTTAGCTACGCCTTCGTCGACCATCGCTTGCATGGACATAAGTACGTCAACGTTTTCGCCTTCGGCATATACGATACGGCGCTGAGGGCCCTGCTTGGCTTTTTCGATCATGGGCTGCATGAATAAACCAGCCTGGTTAACGTAACCCTGCAACTTTACACGATAAGCATCTAAATCTTCGATCGGCCGAGTCGCCACACCACTTTCCATGGCCGCCTTCACCACGGCAATAGGCACTTCTTCAATAAGGCGCGGATCAAATGGTTTAGGGATCAAATACTCTGGCCCAAAACGGAAATCTTCGCCTGCATAGGCTTCGGCTACGACGTCTGTGGCCTCTTTACAGGCTAAATCTGCAATGGCTTTAACGCAGGCCATCTTCATTTCTTCGTTAATGGTAGTGGCACCACAATCGAGGGCACCTCGGAAGATAAACGGAAAACACAAGACGTTGTTAACTTGGTTGGGGTAGTCCGAACGGCCGGTTGCCACGATGGCATCAGGCCGCACGGCCATGGCCAATTCTGGCATAATTTCTGGTGTCGGGTTGGCCATAGCCAAAATAAGGGGTTTCGGCCCCATAGTTTTCACCATATCTTGGGTTAAGACCCCTGGGCCAGATAAACCCATAAATAAATCGGCGCCAGCGATGGCATCCGCTAAGGTGCGGTCGTCAGTTTCACGGGCGTAGCTTTCTTTCCACGGGTTCATGCCCTGTTCGCGGCCTTTATAGATCACGCCAGAACGGTCTACCAAAGTAACTTGTTCACGGGGTAACCCCATACTCACCAACAAATCTAAACAGGCAATACTGGCAGCACCAGAACCGGAGCCAACCACTTTAATGTCTTTGATGCTCTTTTCAACCACCCGTAAACCGTTGTACACAGCCGCGGCGGCAACAATAGCGGTGCCATGTTGGTCGTCGTGAAACACTGGAATATTCATCCGTTCGCGCAACTGTTTCTCAACTAAGAAACACTCGGGCGCTTTGATGTCTTCTAGGTTGATGGCACCAAAGGTCGGTTCTAAGGAGGCAATGATATCGACTAGCTTATCGACTTCGTTTTCTTGAATTTCAATGTCAAATACATCGATGTTGGCAAATTTCTTAAACAATACCGCCTTGCCTTCCATCACAGGCTTGGAGGCTAATGGGCCAATATTGCCCAAACCTAACACCGCAGTGCCGTTGGTAATAACGCCTACTAGGTTACCTCGCGCCGTTACCGCTGCAGCCATGGACTCTTCTTCTACAATGGACTCACAAGCGTATGCCACACCGGGTGAATACGCGCGCGATAAATCACGTTTGTTGGCTAAAGGTTTGGTCGGTTGAATACACAGTTTCCCGGGCGTGGGGTGTGTATGGTAGCGCATAGCGCTGTCTTTTAAAGACTCAGGCATCAAGGTATTCCTTGCTATTAGCAATCGGGTTAGCAATAAAAATGGCCTACCGCTTAAGGCATCCGCACTATGTCGGTTAGGAGTATCGGTAGGTCGCAATAGAGTAACGCGTTATAAAGCAAAGCAACAGGTATTGACCACACAAAATGATGAAATAGCGAACATTATTCTTACGACTAAAGTCTAATGCTGAAACTTGATTCAAATTGATGTTTTTGAGAGCTATTTCTGTACCACTTTAACCCAGTCACAAATGGGAGAACGAGGAGATTGAGGCCAGCTAAATCGACCTTAAATGTCACGTGCCATGTTGTAGAACTCAACATTAGGCTGCATAGAGGCAAAATTGACCATGCGATTACTCAAACCAAAAAAGGCAGTAATAGCGGCAATATCCCAGATATCTTCCTCACTAAAGCCATGGCTTTGCAAGACAGCGAAATCGTCATCGCTGGTAGCTTGGGCATTGTTGGAGATTTTAAGAGCAAAGGTCAGCATGGCCTTTTGGCGCTCACTAATATCAGCTTTTAAGTAGTTAATGGCCACTTGGTCTGCCACTAGCGCATTTTTTGCACGTATGCGTAATACCGCGCCATGGGCCACTACACAATACAAACAGCCATTGTCGTTGGAGGTGGCCACAATAACCATCTCACGTTCGGCTTGGCTAAGGCCCCCTTCTTTGTTCATCAACGCGTCGTGGTAATCCATGAAGGCGCGTAACTCATCAGGCCGATGGCCCATGGCTAAAAACACGTTAGGCACAAAGCCTGCCTTTTCCTGCACAGCCATTACTCGGTGCTTAATGTCTTCTGGGAAGTCGGCCAGTTCTGGCACAGGGTATCGGCTAATTGAATTCATGTTAAACAGTTCTTATGGGTTAACTTTAACGACAAAACGACCACGGGTGAGCCCGTCAATTTGCTGTTGCGCCGTTTCTAGCGCTTGGGCTAAGGTTATTTCGGTCATAATTTGTTCTAAATGGCTAACATCTAGGTCTTGCGCCAACCGGTTCCATGCAGCAATTCGGTCGGCCTTGGGGCGATAAACACTATCAATACCTGCTAAGGTCACACCGCGTAAAATAAATGGCATTACCGTGGCAGGAAGGTCATAGCCTTGAGCTAAGCCACAGGCAGCCACGGTACCACCGTATTTCATAGAAGCACAGATATTGGCCAAGGTATGGCTGCCCGCAACATCAATGGCCCCAGCCCAACGCTCTTTCGCCAGCGGCCTGGATTTTTCCGACAGTTCGCTGCGGTTTAATACCTGAGTGGCACCCAAGCTTAATAAATAGTCCGTTTCTTCTGCTCGACCACTAGAGGCCACCACCGTATACCCCAACTTGGCGAGCAAACTCACTGCAACACTGCCCACACCACCGGCCGCACCGGTGACTAAAATTTCGCCTTTGTCTGGTGTTACGCCGTGCTGCTCTAGGGCCATTACACATAACATTGCAGTGTAGCCTGCGGTGCCTATAGCCATCGCTTGTTTAGGCGTGAAGGCGTTAGGCAATGGCACCAGCCAGTCGCCTTTAACCCGTGCGATCTGAGCTAACCCACCCCAATGCCCTTCTCCCACACCAAAGCCGTTCAACACGACTTTGTCACCCGCCTTAAAGTCGGTGTGATCACTGTGCTCTACGGTGCCTGCAAGGTCTATGCCTGGCACCATAGGAAAGCTACGAACCACAGGCGATGCGCCGGTAATGGCTAAGCTGTCTTTGTAGTTGAGGGTTGAATAGTCCACCTTAATCAACACGTCACCTTCAGGTAACTGCGCTGCTTCGATTTGGCCTAATTGAGCCGTATAACCCGTGTCATCTTTGTTAATTAACAGTGCTTGCATTGTTGCTGCCCCAGTGTCATTCCATCCATACCGTATTTATCATCATACGTGCTCATCGAGTAATAGATACTAGCCATTTATCTATGCTAACGCATTAAATATCCTTGGCTAAGCGCAAGCCATCATAGATAGCCGCATGGGTGTTGCGGGCCGCTACGGCGTCGCCAATTCGAAACAGCTGATACTGGCCTTCGGAGTTGCGCACGCTAGTTTGCGGCAAACCTTCTATGAAGGCGGTTTGATCAAGCTCACCTTGATTAGACGCGTCTGGTTTTAACTCAAAATAAAGTTCATCTAAGGGTAAAGTGCCGTGATTAATAACCAATTGATCCACCAAACGCGTTTTATTAACACTGCCATAGTCGCTCGTTAACGTGACCTTAATTTGATCCCCAACACGGCGCGCACTGTCCACACGGTACGTCACGGTGAAGGTTACATCCTTGTCTTGTAAGCTGCGCATATAGGGCACTAAGTTCATGGCCATAACTTCAGGCGAGAAACTTCGATCAGGCGTCATCACTTCCACCTTAGCGCCCGTGTTAGCTAACAATTCTGCGGCCTGAAGTGCTGGATGATCACCCGCATCGTCAAAAATGAGCACATTGTTGCCGAGTTTCACGTCGCCAGAGAGAATATCCCAACTTGACACTGCCAACTCATTACCATGGCTCAGCACGTCGATATCAGGCATACCCCCCGTAGCTACGATGACCACATCTGGGCTCAACGCTTTAACGTCATCGGCCTCGGCCCATGTATTAAACTTAAACTCAACTTCTTTGGCCTGGCACTGCGCCATGCGCCAATCAATAATAGACAACATTTCTGTGCGGCGTGGGCTTTGAGCCGTCAACCGTATCTGCCCACCCGGCTGTGCTGCGGCCTCTAATACAACCACGTGATGACCTCTTTCAGCGGCCACTCTTGCAGCTTCTAAGCCTCCAGGGCCAGCACCAATAATCACCACCTTTTTACGCACAGCGGCTTTAACGATGTCATGGGGCATAGTGAGCTCTCGGCCCGTCGCCGCATTGTGAATACACAAGGCGTCGCCAGCTTGGTAAATGCGGTCTAAGCAATAATTGGCACCAACACAGGGTCGGATATCGGCCTCCTTATCCTGCATAATTTTACGTACCAAATGCGGGTCCGCCATATGTGCCCGTGTCATGCCCACCATATCCAACTTGCCTGCGGCTATGGCATGGCGGGCAGTGGCCACGTCGGGGATTTTAGCGCCATGAAATACAGGGAAGCCTGTTGCCTCGCGCACGGCACCCGCAAAATCTAGGTGAGGCGAGTTTTTCATGCCCATGATGGGAATTACATCGGTTAAGGCCGCATCCGTATCAATGCGCCCACGAATCACATTAAGAAAATCAACATGACCGGTATCACGCAAAATTTTAGAAATAGCGATGCCTTCGGCTGGGTTAATGCCGCCAGCAAAGGCTTCGTCTGCAGTGTAGCGCACGCCTACAATAAACTTGGGCCCTACACGATCACGAATCGCCTGCAGTACTTCTAAGGTGAAGCGTATACGGTTGTCTAACGAACCGCCGTATGGCGTGTCTAAGGTATTGGTTAACGGCGACCAGAACTGATCCATCAAATGGCCATAGGCTTGTAGCTCTATACCGTCTAAGCCGGCTGCGTACATACGCTCCGCAGCATCGGCATAATCTCTAATAATGCGCTCGATGTCCCAATCTTCAATTTTTTTGGGGAAGCTTCGGTGTGACGCTTCGCGTCGGTGGGATGGTGACACGGCCGGTAACCAGTCACCTTTATTCCAACCGGTACGGCGGCCAAGGTGGGTTAACTGTAACATCACTGCACAACCATGTTCATGACAGGCGTCGGTCATATCGCGCAAATAAGGCACCACCTCATCTTTATAGGCCAAAATATTATTAAATACCGGTGGACTATCTTTAGAAACAGTGGCTGAACCTGCCGTCATGGTCAGCGCAACGCCGGCTTTGGCGCGTTCCAAGTGATAGGCCAGATAACGCGCCTTGGGCATGCCATTTTCTGGGTATGCCGGTTCATGGGACGTCATCATAATGCGGTTTTTAAGGGTAAGGTGCTTGAGCTGATAGGACTGTAATAAGGGATCGTTAGAGGACATCAGTAGGTACCATTTTATGACGGCTGTTAAAACGTTGCATTTCCACAGTGGTGGGTTTTTGGCCGGTAAAGACTTCGCAATAGTCTGCAATACGCGAAAGCCTTAACGTCAAAGGCTCTTTTATTGCCATAGCAATATAGCCCACTTGGGTATAGAGCACGGTCATGGCTCGCACTTCGGCTTGGGCAGCTGCCAAACCATGGTTCATAAACATGGCCTTTATGGCTTCATGCCGCTGCGCATCTGCTCGATTTAATTGAACTTGTAGCTGAGGGTCTGTACGTGCCCAGTAGCGAATAGCTTGATCTAGTTGAGCATCAAATAAATCACTATCGCTCCAACAATCCATCACGTTGAGCATAGATTCACATAAAGAAGCGGCAAACAAACCCGCTTGAGTGACCAAATTACCGGTGTTTTTTTCCTGCCAACGCAGCACCAAAGCATCAAGCAACTCGGCCCTGTCTTTAAAGTGCCAATAAAAACTGGTCCGGGACACATTTAAACCTTTAGCCAGAGGCATCACTTTAATGGCGCCTACACCGGCTTCAAGCAACACGTCGTAGGCGGCATCAAGCCACTGGGAACGGCCTGCAGTGGGTTTCATAGTCATCCTTTATTAGGTTATATCGTATCGCATATAACACCAGTGTCATAAATATTGACACTAGTGTCAAGTGTGTTATTGTCAAATCTATAAGCTATCACTGTTCGCACACTACGGAGTTGGATATGAAGATTGCAGAAATACACATTTACCAAAAAGACCAAGCCATTGTGGATGGCCCTTATGTGATGTCCACTATGTCCTTGACGTCCATTGACGCCACTATCGTCAAAGTGGTTTCAGATACCGGCTTAATCGGCTGGGGTGAAGTGTCACCGTTAGGCCCGGTGTACCAACCCCAACACGCTCTCGGTGCTCGAGCGGCGCTGTGCCATCTGGCACCGACACTCATTGGTCGTGAATGTTTACAGCCACTTTTGCTACAACGGCATATGCACCAACACCTCAACGGCCACAACTATGCCAAAGCATCGCTAGATTTTGCCATCATGGACATTATAGGCAAACACTACAAAGTGCGTGTGTGCGACTTATTAGGCGGCGCAGAAAACGAGCGCCTACCCGCCTACTTTGCCATCAGCAAAGGCTCTGCAGAAGACGTGGCGGCTAAAGCCAAAGATAAGGTTGCTCAAGGTTATCAACGCTTACAAATTAAAGTGGGTGGCCGTGACGTGGCGCAAGACATCGAAGTGGTTCACAAAGTCTGGGAGGCCGTAGGTAAGCGTGTTCGTTTGGTCGTTGACGCTAATCGTGGCATGACCGGTAGTCAAGCCATGCAACTGAGTTTGGCCTGCCAGCATATTCCATTTTTGTTTGAACAACCCTGCAACACCATGGAAGAGGTGGCTAATATTAGACCGCAAATGTCTCACCCTATTGCCCTAGACGAAAGCATTGAGGGTATTAATGACATGTTACGGGCCATTGGCGGTAACGTATGTGACGGCTTTGGCCTAAAACTCACCCGTGTGGGCGGGCTTAATGCCATGGCCACTATGCGGGACATTTGTGAAGCCAGAGGCCTTCCCCATACCTGTGAAGACAGCTGGGGGGGCGATATTTTATCGGCGGCTATTTTACACATGGGGGCCACAGTTAAACCGAATCTGTTAGAAGCGGTATGGACCGCTGGTAACTACATCGATGAGCACTATGACCCAGAAAATGCCGTGCGTTCAACCGATGGCTACTTTACCTTACCCACAGGCCATGGATTAGGGGTTAACCCCCATGAAAATCGCATTGGTATATTGGTACATTCGTTTAGCTAAAAATTTACTCCTTGCCATGTCTAGCATAGGTGAATAAACGACAAGGTTTCATACAGGTGAGCTAAATTCATAAGTCAGTCCTGATTATTAGTTGCTATTGCTGCGGCCCAAAACCAATCCCGCAGCGATGGACAAAAGGGCCATTAGCCAAAACACCTGCCCTTCCATAACGTTATAAAAAATACCGGCTAGGGTCATGGTGACGCCCATAAATGCGCCCATAGCTAAGGCATCATAAAACGTTTGGGCCGAGGCTGTAAGCTGGTCGGGTACTTTGTGGGTGATGTACTGGGTCATCGCCAGGTGAGTGGCTGCAAAAGTAAATGCATGCAGCATTTGCAAACCAAACAAGCCGGCAATATCAATGGGGAAACCCATAACTATCCAACGGATTGAGCCGCCCACAACGGCCAACCAAAGCAAGCCCCGCACACCCATTTTTCTCATCAGCCAAAAGCCAAAAGCAAACAACATTACTTCTGCCACTACGCCTTGTGCCCACAATAGACCAATCACCGATTCACTAATACCCGTGTTGAGCCAATGCAAGGTACCTATGGCATATAACGCGCCGTGACTCGCTTGTACCAAGGCGCCAACCACCACCACAGCAATAAAACCAGGCAGTTTAAACAACTCTAAAAACGCCAACTTACGTTGTGGTTTAGACTGGGGACGAAGATCCGGCAAAGGCAAAACCGACACCACTACAGCCGCAGCTAAAACCAACAATAAGGCTGGAAAAGCCTCAATGGTATAAGCAGCAATGTAGAGCCCGCTCAAAGTTGACGACACAATAAAGGCCACCGAACCCCATAACCGAGCACTACTGTAGTTAAGCTTGCCGATCCTTGCGGTGGCAATGGCTAATCCGTCGACCATAGGAATATGGCTGGTTTGTAAGGCCCCCACTACAAACCAAGTGAGTAACATAGGCCAAAACGTTTGCACCTGTACGAACACTGAAAAACCCACCAAGGTCACTACTGACAGCGCTAAAATCCAACGCTTCTTATGGCCGGTAGCATCAGCTAAAGCACCCACGCCCATGCCAAAAAACACTTTACTGATGAACGCAGAACTCAGGATTAGTGCCGCTTGGCTTGCATCCAGCCCACGGCTTACCATCCAATAAGGCAAAAATGGCAACACCACCCCATAACAAGCAAAATAAGCAAAGAAAAAACCTGAAAATACGGTTTGCCCACGGGTTTTAGAAAGGGTTGAACTAGACGTCATGATGTATGGCAACACTGGGCACCCAAATATACCCATTGGGGTCCAAAATGTAGGCCTCTCTCAAACCATGGGGTTTATCCGTGGCTTCTTGTAACACGTAGTAATCCAACGTTTGGGCTTGAGTTACTGCAGCGTCGGGATCAATCCCGTAAAGCCGCAATTCCACACCCGTGCCTCGCATCGCACCTTGTTTCAGCAACCCCAACAGCGGATTACTGTGATAACTAGCGTCGCTGTGTAACATAAATTCCATGTTGTCATGGCGCATGATAGCGAAGTCCGTATCTGCATAAACTGGCTTAAGGTCTAATACCTGCTGCAGAAAGCTCAAAGTGCGGCTCATGTCGTCTACTAACAGGTTAACACCTATTCCTGTTAAAGCTCTGCCAAAAGTGGCGCCATCTGGCTTAATGTTGTTTGCGTCGTCGATGATTCGTTCCAGCTGATTTAGGGGCTAGGTTTCAAGTTTAGCCCAAGCGTGGGAGCTATATCCACTGTGTTAGAGGAATGTCTACGTTGTATTGTGTAGAGCGCCTCTTCATAATGATCATTCTCACCTTAAAAGTGTTAACTCAGACTATGTCTCCTAGCGCGTCTCATCTTGACTCTTTGCGTACCCAACGTTTTAAAGTACTCAGTGCTGGTATCGCCAGCCTTGTATTAATGCTGGGCATTGCCCGCTTTGCCTACACACCGATGTTGCCGTTGATGCAAGATCAAGCCGGACTAGGCATCGCCGAAGGGGGCTGGTTAGCGGCCTTTAATTACTTAGGTTATTTTTGCGGCGCCCTTATCGCGGCTAGTATAAGCAACCTCAACACCAAGGACCGTCTCTATCGCTTAGGCCTCGTGGTGGCACTGATAACAACGCTAGGCCTAGGTTTAACACAAAACTTTTGGTTGTGGAGTCTACTCAGGTTCTTCGCTGGTCTCAGTAGTGCCGCTGGCCTGCTACTGGGCTCGGGCCTAGTCATGCATTGGCTGCTCAGGCACAAGTTACGTACCGAACTAGGCATCCACTTTATGGGTATGGGTGCTGGAATTTTTCTTTCTGCGCTGTTCGTTTACCTGCTCGAACCCTACCTCAACTGGCAGCTACAATGGTTTTGGCTCACGGCCGCAGGCAGTCTGTTGGCCGTTACAGCATGGTTATGGCTACCTAAACCTGATGTTAGCGGCTACGCGGTAGATGGCTCAAAGCTGGAGGACCAGCCGCCCTCCAAAACATTTTTACGGGTATTTATGCTGGCCTATTTTTGCGCTGGCACCGGTTATGCCATCATCGCAACCTTCATCGTCGCCCACGTAGAACTAATGTCCGTGGAACCAGGCATGGGCATGGTGGTGTTTATGGTCATCGGCATTGCCGCCGCTCCGGCTTGTATAGTATGGGATCTCATTGCCCGTAGGATTGGCGATCTCAACGCCCTTCTCGCGGCCTTTATTTTGCAGTTTTCAGGCATGTTAATCCCACTGCTAAGCCCTACTTTAACTTGGACACTCGTGGGAGCCGCGCTGTTTGGGGCCACCTTTATCGGTGTGGTCAGTTTGGTGCTCACTATGGCAGGCCGTTACTACCCTACTCGACCTGCTAAAATGATGGGCAAAATGACACTATCATACGGAGTCGCCCAGATGGCCGCCCCCGCAATGGCCGGTGTATTGGCCCAATGGAGTGGCAGTTACAGTTTGAGCATTGGTATTGCCAGTGGTTTTATGTTTTGTGGATGTATATTGGTGTATTGGTTAGCTCGCCAGCAATAAACATGCGACATTGGAAAAGCATCAATTAACCTGCCATAGTTTAACCTTAACCAACGTGAGGACTTTCTATGGAATTGCTTAATACACTTGCAGCGGCTACCGCAGCTTACGTCTTTGGTGCTATTTGGTACATGAGCCTGTCAAAGCCTTGGATGTCCGCTGCGGGGATCAAAGAAAGCGATTTAAAAGACGAAAATGGCAAGAACAAAAGTGGCCCAATGCCATTTATTATTGCCTTTCTCAGCGCCCTTGTGGTTTCCTTTATGATGCAACACTTATTTGCGCTGGTTGGTGTAGTACAGGTCATCGACGCCGGCTATTCAAGCATAGGCTGTGCTGTTATTGGATTGATGTTAACACTGTTTTGATCTAGCCCAAAGCTAACCAAGCCGCTACACCGATCATCATGGTACCGGCAATACGGTTCATGAGGCGTACGTTACCACTTTTCTGTAACACTTTACTCAGGCTTTTGCCGCCTAAGGCGTACACCAATAAGGATAAGGCTTCGAGGGTTAGTATGACGCTCAGCAACGTGGCCATTTGTTCGGGTAAAGGCCGCGTGGGGTCAAGAAACGGCGGCAACAGGGCAATAAAAAATGCCCAGCCTTTAGGGTTGGCAACGGCGGTGATAAAACCTTGACTGGCCAATTGCCAGCGGCCTGTGTCTTTAGGACGGCCATTAAGATCAATAGCCATTTTTCCCCGTGAGCGCCACAGTTGAATACCGAGGTAAAGCAAGTAGCCACCACCGGCAATTTTTAGTACCACAAATAGCTCAGGGTATTGAACAATCAACGCAGCCACACCTACCACCACCAACACCGCAACTAAACCAACGCCAATCAATTCACCTAGCATCATCCACAGGGTACGGCGGATGCCCACGGTCATACCCAAGGTAAGGGCTAAAGTCATACACATACCCGGCGTTACCGACACAAAAAAGAAGGTGGGAATCAATGCCCACAGTAAGGCTATACTCATGAGTTACATCCATTTAATCGCGTTAGGGCTGCGATAGTGCAGCCTCTGTAGGGCCCTGTCAATGCAAAGACAAAATGACTAAAATCAGTTACCATCGCGTCTCCCTATTGCAGCACCGTCAAAGGTCCTTTATATGCTCCACATAAGCCAATTTTTTCGAGAATTGTTTGACGATATAGTGGCTGTATCTTGGCCCCTGTTTAAACTCATGGTGCCAGTGATTGTTATTGTTAAGGTGTTAGAAGAACTCGGTGGTGTCGCCCTCTTAGGCCAATGGCTGGGCCCGTTCATGGCGCTGCTAGGCCTGCCAGAAGGCATGGGGTTAGTCTGGGCTGCCACCATAGCTACTAACATTTACGGCGGTATGATCGTACTGTATTCGCTGCCCTTAGACACCCCTCTATCCATCGCTCAAATGACCGTTTTGAGTGGCTTATTGCTCATGGCCCATGGCCTACCCATTGAAACCAAAATTGCCCAACTTGCGGGTATGAGAATGCGTGCGGCCATCGTCATACGTGTGCTCGGTGCCTTTGCCTTTGCTTGGTTACTGCATGTGTTATACGATCAAGGCCAGTGGTTACAAGAGCCTGCCCAAATGGTATGGCAACCAGACCCTATTGCGCCCGGTTTAATACCGTGGGGATTGGCCCAAATTAAAGCGTTGCTGATGATACAAATCATCATTATCGTGCTGCTATCCTTCTTAAAGGTCCTCAAAGCCATCGGCGTTGAACGTGTTATCCAATGGATTTTGCGACCTATATTAAAACTTATGGGTATTGGCAAAGAGGCCACTACCATCACCTTGGTGGGGATAACTTTGGGTTTATCTTTTGGCGGCGGTTTGTTAATTAAAGAAGCTCATGCCGGTCATGTCTCCAAAAAAGACATTTTCACCTCCCTCGCGCTACTGGGTTTTTGCCATAGTCTGATTGAGGATACTTTATTGGTGTTATTACTGGGTGCCCATTTATCAGGTGTACTTTGGTTGCGCCTGTTGTTTGCCTTTGTCGTCACCAGCGCCTTAAGTTACTGGCTCACAAAAGTTAGCCCAGCATTTCAACAAAAGCACCTGATACGATAAGCACATGTGGTTAGCCGCTTTTGATTAGCACAATTGGGCCAACAGTCTTTATAATAGGGAATGTTAAAGATATCCAACCGCATCACCATTCCTGCCCACGAGATAGAGCAACAGTTTATTCGTGCCCAAGGCGCCGGTGGTCAACATGTTAATAAAACCTCAACAGCGGTGCATTTGTTTTTTGACATCCGCGCGTCAACGTCTCTGCCGCCTTACGTCAAACACAAACTCCTGAATACGGCAGATCACCGCATCAGCGCTTCTGGCAAAATCATCATTAAATCTCAGGCCAGCCGAAGTCAGGATGCTAACCGGCAAACCGCGTTAGAGCAGTTAACCTTAGTCATCCAAGCTGCCATGGTGCAAGAAAAACGCAGAATTGCCACCAAACCCACCAAAGGCTCTAAAACTCGACGTTTAGATAGCAAGACCCAAAAAGGCCAAACTAAAAAATTACGTTCAAAAGTCCATGGGATCTGACACCACACGATAATCCCCCGCTGCTAAGCTTTGAGGCAATTTAATATGGCCTATTTGGGTTCGGTGAATACTCAGCACGGGGTTACGAAAATGACCAAACATACGTTTGATCTGATGATAGCGACCTTCCTGCAAAATAACTTGGGCGCTAGTCGCCGTGTGTAAATGTAGCTGCGCCGGTGCCGTTGTTAAGTCCTCAAAAGAAAAATAGATACCTTGTGCAAAAGCATCCACTTGCGCTTGGGTAATCGGGTTCGCTACGGTAACGTTATAATACTTAGCAAGCTTAGTGTCTGGCTGGGTGATTTGGCGAGACCATTGACCGTCATTGGTTAACAACAGCAGGCCCGTACTACTCAGGTCTAAGCGCCCGGCAATGTGTAAACTGTGATGCTCCAGAGGCAACAAATCCAACACGGTTGTATGTTGATCATCAATCGTAGCACTTACAACGCCAGCGGGTTTATGCAGCATTACATAGACTGGGTTGTTGTGCCTAAGCACTCTGTGCTCACCGTCAAGGTCAACCTCTACCTTCGAAAATTGGCCAATAAGCTGCTCGCCGTGGTAACACACCTTCTCATCTAAGGTGACCAAACCCTGAGCCAGTAACAGCTGTACTTGGCGTTTTTTGCAGCCTAACTGTTGGCCCACAAACTTATCTAGACGAGTGGCGTAAGACGTCACAGTGCCACGCCGTTACCAAGCGCCGCTGACAAGAAAACTCTTATAAGCGACCAGTTTCTTTTTCCCAGCGTCTTGTGCACCTTCATAGGTTACATTCAACGGCGACGGCATCTTTTTAGGTGCTTTAACAAACCAATCTACAGCCAACTTACCACGCTGAATGTGAGCTTTTTGGGTAACTAACTCCGACATCTTTTGGCTCGCCAAAGTGTCGTTTTCTAACACAAAAAAATCACCTTGATGTTGCAACTCGGTTAGTGATTTCTTGGCTTTCGCTATGGGCTTTTGCATCATCCAAGGCTCGATTTTAGCGTCTTGTCCGGCGCGTTTAACCAACACAGGGAACAATGGCGCCATGAAATCGATCAACCAACCATCGGCCTCAACCCAGGCATGGTGCTGACTGTCATTGCTTTCTAAGCGGCCGCCTTGAGACTCACCAAAGGCCAACACTTTAGCTTGCAAACCTAAGTGATACGCAGCAAACCCCACCACCGGCTGTGCCGCAATACCGTAATGGCGTTTGAGTATTTGTGCGCCATATACGCTAAACAAAAAGTTGGCTTCATGGCTATCAACCGCATCGGCCACCAATAACGAGTGAATTGTGGAATAGATACGGCGGTAATCAGGCAGTGTAATAAGCATAGAGGGGTTCTAAACAGGTAAAATAAAAGCCTAGATACATATTTATAACCTTAGTTGGATATAAGTATCTAGGTTTGCTGGATCAAATAAGATGACTAAACCGTAAACAGGCTTAGTCGTTGGTCCAACCACTAATGGACTTCACTTCCAAAAAGTCTTCAAGGCCCCAAACACCACCCTCACGACCATTGCCAGACTGCTTGTAGCCACCAAAAGGTGCTCCAGCGGCGCGTGACGTACCGTTCATTTCCACCATACCAGAGCGCAAGCGACGTGCCACTCTGTTGGCTTTATTGCCGTCTTGAGTTTGTACATAGTTAGTCAAACCATAAACGGTGTCGTTAGCAATTGCCAAAGCTTCTTCTTCGGTGTCAAACGGGATCATGCATAACACGGGTCCAAACACTTCTTCGCGGGCAATTTGCATGTCATTGTTAACGTCGGCAAAGATGGTAGGTTTAACAAAATACCCGGTCTCTAGACCTTCTGGCTTGCCTAATCCACCAGCAATAACACGAGCGCCTTCGTCGATACCGACTTTAATAAGGCCCTGAATTTTGTTGTATTGTAATTCTGAAACTACAGGACCAATATGATTGCCTGCCTCTGCAGCGCGGCCCACTTTAGTTTTAGCAGCCACCTGAATTGCAGCTTCTACCGCTTGATCGTAAATGCTACGTTCGACCAACATGCGCGTAGGCGCATTACAAGATTGTCCGGTGTTGTTAAAGCAATGCCTTACACCACGTACAATGGCTTTTTCGTCGGCGTCTGCAAAGACGATATTGGCACCTTTACCACCGAGCTCTAGGGCCACACGCTTCACACTGTCGGCAGCGTTTTTAGAGATTAACGCACCGGCACGGGTTGAACCCGTAAACGACACCATGTCGACATCTGCATGGCTGGTAAGTTGAGAACCGACACCTACGCCGTCGCCGTTAACTAGGTTAAACACACCTGCTGGAATACCCGCTTCGTGGATCATGTCAGCAAATACTAAACCAGACAAAGGAGAAATTTCAGACGGCTTAAGTACCATGGTGCAGCCCGCAGCCATGGCAGCGATAGCCTTTAAGGTCACTTGGTTCATGGGCCAGTTCCATGGCGTAATCAAAGCGCACACACCAATCGGCTCATAGATAATTTTGTCGTTTGGCGCACGGTCGTTCAAAGGCCGTTCAAATTCAAACTTATCGAGTTCACGTAATAATATTTTAGTATGCCAAATACCTGTACCCACCTGAGAGGCATTAGCCATGTCGATCGGTGCGCCCATTTCTTGGCTAATAGCTTGACCCATTTCGCTGGCTCGAGCCTGATAAATTTCAAGGAATTTTTGCAATAAACCTAAACGCTCAGCTTTAGGGGTTTGACTCCAGCTTTCAAAGGCTGCTTTAGCAGCTGCAACTGCAGCGTCGGTGTCGGCCGCGCCACCGATAGAAATAGTGGCACAAACTTGTTCCGTAGACGGGTCTATGACGTCTAGATCTGTAGCGGCCAGAGGCGCAACCCAAGCGCCGTTAATGTAAAACTTTTTTGTGTCGATCATAGTATAAGTCTCGAATAAATCTAGTTAATCAGACCACTTGCTCTGGGCAGGTGGTTTATATTCCTGTAAGCGCTGCAATAACTTTGTGGGGTCGTCATCGACGATTAACAACTGTAAGTGTTTAGGCTTAATAAAACCAGCCAATACTGCATAGTCAAAAAACGCCAATAGGGCGTCATAATAGCCATTAATGTTGAGCAATCCAATGGGTTTTTGATGAAATTCAAGCTGTGCCCAAGTTAACACTTCTGTCAGCTCTTCTAAGGTGCCAAAACCGCCGGGCAAGGCAATACATGCCCCCGCTAATTCAAACATCATGGCCTTGCGGGTGTGCATGGAATCCACCACATGTAACTGCGTTAACCCTGCATGGGAGACTTTGTGAGCAAACGACTGTGGAATAATCCCCACCACCTTTTCACCACCAGCTAAAACCGCATCTGCAACCTGGCCCATTAAACCCACTTGGGCGCCACCATAAACCAGCCCCAATGAACGCTCACTAATGGCCTCGCCTAGGGCCTTGGCAGCTTGCATATAAACTGGATCTTGGCCCTCACTAGAACCACAAAAAACACAAACATCTTGCATCTATATTCGCCTTTGCTAAAACTGCCTTATACTGTATAGTTATAAATATATATCAAAATATACATTTGCCAATTTGAGAGGATCCCACTATGCCAAAAATCAACTATGATGTCTGCATTGTCGGTGCAGGGGCTGCAGGTATTGCCGTTGCAAGCAGCTTGCTAAAACGCCAACCCCAACTTCAGATAGCATTAATAGAACCCTCTAAAACCCATGCCTATCAACCAGGCTGGACGCTAGTGGGCGCCGGCATTTTTAGCCAACAACAAACCCTACGCTCTACCCAAAGTGTCATGCCTAAAGCAGTGACCTGGATCCAAGACGCTGCAGCTGAATTTCAAGCTGCACAAAATCGCGTTATTCTTGAGAGCGGCGCAACGGTTGAGTATCGCGCTCTAGTGGTGGCTCCAGGGCTAAAACTCGACTTTGAGGCTATTGAGGGCCTTACCGAAACCTTAGGCCAACATGGCGTCACCTCTAACTATCGTGTTGACCTTGCCCCTTACACCTGGCAGTTAGTACAAGAGTTACAACAAGGCACCGCGCTTTTTACTCAGCCGCCCATGCCGATTAAGTGCGCGGGAGCACCGCAAAAAGCCCTATATTTATCATCCGATTGGTGGCAGCAACGCGGCACCCTAAGTAATATTGACGTGGCGTTTCACAACGCTGGCGGCGTGCTCTTTGGTGTACCGGCTTACGTGCCGGCGCTGATGGATACCGTGAGCGGCTACGCTATCGACTTGCAGCTTAACAGCCAACTGGTAAAAGTGGACGGCCCAAATAAAATTGCGACGTTTAATCTCATCAAAGATGGCGCGGTCGTGGGCCAAGAAAATAAAACCTTCGACATGTTGCATGTCTGCCCACCACAAACCGCGCACGACTTCATGCAGGACCAACCCATTTGTGACGCTGCTGGATGGGTCAAGGTAAATCAAGAAAGCCTACAAAACCCCGACTTCCCCAATGTGTTTGGTTTGGGCGATGGCGCCAACACCCCCAACGCTAAAACAGCAGCGGCAGTTCGAAAACAAGCGCCAGTTGTGGCTAAAAATCTGTTAAGCATGCTTGCCCAGCAACCGTTAACAGCAAGCTACGATGGCTACGGTTCCTGCCCGCTCACAGTATCGCGCAGCCGTATAGTGCTGGCCGAGTTTGGTTATGGCGGTAAGTTGCTACCCACCTTTCCCAAGTGGTTGTTAGACGGTACTCGACCCACGCGTAGTGCTTGGTGGTTAAAAGCCAAGGCTATGCCGACCATCTATTGGCAATTGATGTTAAAAGGCAGAGAATGGTTAACCAAGCCATAATCCATAAGGAGCCATAATGCTGCCTTTACCCGCCGTTTATATTGTTGTCAGTGGCTTACCCGCTAGCGGTAAGTCCAGCCTAGCGAATCAATTGCAGGCCAGCTTAGGCCTGCCCCTGCTAGATAAAGACACTATTCTTGAACCGCTAAATTTGGCTTTTCGCGCCACTAACGCCGAGCAAAGGCGCCATGTAAGCACGAGTGCTGACCAAGTATTTGTGGCGGTGGCTAAGCAGTTAGGTATGGGAGTTTTATGCACCTTTTGGAACCACCCCGCTTCCACCACTACGCCAGGCACAGACACTCAATGGTTACGTACGAGCGCCGCACAAATCATCGAAGTGTATTGTCACTGCCCCGCAGAAACCGCCTTTGAGCGCATCCAAATACGCCAGCAAAAGCAAGGCTCACAAGATAGTAGCCGGGCTAACTTAGGTTACGACCTGCTGTCTGAATACAAAATAGAGGCCAGCTTAGGGCCCGCAAATATTGGTAAATTGATTACCGTAAAAACCGACCAACCGATTAAAATAGAGGTCTTAACGCAACAAATACTAGATCTTATCGGCACCAAGGAATCCATTTTATGAACTCAACCACTCAATACAACCGCATCGCCGTGGCATTACATTGGCTCATGGCTGTGCTGGTCATTTTGTCATTGCTGCAGGGCACTATATTACTAGAGCACACACCCAACTCAGACCCCGAAAAATTATCTGCATTACAAGGCCATGCCCTATTTGGTTTAATTATAGGGTTATTGCTGATCTTAAGGTATTTAAACATCAAGTTACGCAATAAGCCTGAGTCTGCCAATCCACAAGGCTCGCGCATGGCGTGGATGTCTAGCGTGGCTCACAAGCTCATCTACCTACTAATCCTGAGCGTCGTGGGCACCGGCATGGCCATGGCCGTAGAAGCTGACTTCGCCAGCTTATTTGCTCAAACCATTACCATGCCAGAAAGTTTTGATGATCTACTTACACGTACCGCCCACACTATTTTAACCAAATTACTGATTCTGGTGTTGTTAGCTCACATTGGTGCCGCACTGTTCCATCAATTTATTGTTAAAGACCACCTCATGCGCCGCATGAGGTGGAAGCGCTTTAACCAATAAACAACCGGGCCTTCGAAGCTTGGAGAGGGTCACTAACAGGCTGCAGTCACAGAAATTTCTACCAATAAGGTTGAGCGAGCCATGGCCGCTTGTACGCAGGCCCTTGCTGGCGCATGGCCCGTGGGTACCCATGCATTCCAAACTAAGTTCATGGCGGCAAAATCATCCATGGTTTTAAGGTATATGGTAGCGCTCAACATACGCGTTGAATCTGACCCAACACTGGCTAATAGCTCATCGACCTTAGCTAACATGGTTTGTGTTTGTTCGGTAATGTCGGTATTGGCATCGGCAGCCACCTGGCCACATAAATAAGCCACGTTATTGTGTACTACAACTTTACTGGTACGCTCATTAGTTTGATGACGGGCGATGTTCATGGGTAAACTCCAAAAGCTCGATGATAAAACTTAACCCTCTGTTTTTGCAACTATTAATCAAAATTTTTAATCACGCTTCGACCCAACTATTGACCTTATTCATTGGCCATGTCATGGTCACTTTAAGTGGTCACCACACCCCAAACTCATTTCATTGGAGCCGGCATTATGTCCTACCTTTTTAGCCCCCTCACCATCAAAAGCATCACTTTGCGTAATCGTATTGGTGTGGCTCCCATGTGCCAATACAGCGCAATAGATGGCGTAGCCCAAGCGTGGCATATGTCTCAGCTGGGTTCAAAAGCCGTAGGCGGAGCTGGGTTAGTTATTACTGAAGCCACCGCTGTTTTGCCAGAAGGGCGTATAACACCCGCTTGTATGGGCCTGTGGAACAATGATCAGGTTGAGGCGCTCAAACCGATCATTGCGTTTATTAAAAGCCAAGGCGCCGTTGCCGGTATGCAATTGGCGCACTCTGGCCGCAAGGGCAGCAGCGCACCCCCATGGATAGGCGGGCAACAACTCACCGATGCCGAAGGCGGTTGGGACACCTTAGGCCCGACAGACGCACCCTTCGACGACGACGGTACGCGCCTGTGGAAAACCCCAAAACAAATGTCACAAACTGACATTGACCGAGTACAAGACGGTTTTGTAGCGGCAGCCGGTCGCGCCGTGGAAGCGGGCTACGAATTGCTAGAGATCCACTGCGCCCATGGGTATTTGCTGCATAGTTTCTTAAGCCCACTGGTCAATACCCGTAACGACGGCTACGGTGGAGACTTGCGCGGCCGAGCTAAATTTTTATTGGAGACCACGCAAAAAGTGAGAGAGGTCTGGCCCCAACATTTGCCATTAGCCGTACGCCTATCCATGACCGATTGGGTAGAAGGCGGTTTAACCGTGCAAGACAATATCCAAGTAGCCACATGGCTTAAAGACCTTGGAGTAGATTTAGTAGACTGTAGCTCTGGCGGCGCCACACCTGCAGCCCGAGGTTCGATTAATGGAGGCATCACTCAACAAGTAGGCATGGCAGCAGACCTACGCCAAAGTACCGGTTTAATGAGTATGGCGGTGGGCGAAATCACGCAAGCCGATCAAGCCGAAAATATCATCGTCACCGGCCAAGCCGACATTGTGTTGCTGGCAAGAGAAATGCTACGCGACCCATACTGGCCCACCCACGCCGCCCAGCAATTAGGTGTTGAAGTAGCCCAAGTTATGCCACCGCTACATCAATTTTTTATTGCCCGTTAAAAACGCCTGATGTCAACTTAAGCCCTCAGCACCGGACGAGTAAGGCAGGTCGGCCCACCTTCACAAGCGATACAAAGCGCATCTCCAGCAAAGATTTGAACTGTGCAACCTGCGGCTTCCATAGCCGCTTTAGTGGCGGGGAAGCCGTCAATCATAATGCAATCTTTAGGTGCTGTGGGGAGCACGTTTAAATTAAGCCCACTGCTTGCCAAAAACTCATCATTAGGGGCCTCAATCAGCTCGATACCCTTGGATTGCATCAGTTGATACAAAGCGGTCGGCACCAATGGCGCATGGATTAAGGCAAGGTCTGGGGCCAAAGGTGAAATCACAGACATTAGGTGCAAACACGCTGCCGCGCCATGCCAAACGGGCAAATCGAAACCAAGGACATCAACCCCATAGGGTGCCAACATGGCTTGCAGCTGTTCAATACCAGCTTGATTAGAGCGAAAACCACGGCCTACCACCAAGGTGTTTTGATCCAGCCAAATGCAGTCCCCTCCTTCGATTTGGCCAGGCGCCTGTACACGGCCCAAAATAGGGATACCGGCGTTAATATATGCTTGCTCATGTAATTCAGGTTCTGCCTTACGCAACGGCTTACCCATGTTGAGGATGATGGCCCCATGATCGCTCATTAATGACGGGTCGTGGGTAAACATCGCGTCGGCCAAGCCATCGTTTACATCCTCAATGTCAATGATGGCAGTACCGCAGGCGAGCACTAAGTCACGAAACGCTTGGTACTGCTCGAGCGCCAAATTAGCATCAAAGGTTAGCCCGTAATGCCATTGCTTAGCATCAGCATTCAGCAGGCTCCCTTTGGGGCCTCGCATGAGCACGCGTTGTAATGGCAAAGACATTGATTGGCACCCATATTTAGACATGGTTTTTTCCTATGCTGGTAGTTGACTAATACATCGCCGTTGAATACTATTGAACGATCGTACAATAATAATAATGACGACAAGGCTAGATCAATGCCCCAACATTCGCAAGTAAATATCGCCTTAGATGTGCATGATTTACATAAATCCTTTGGTGACAATGAAGTTCTGAAAGGCATTTCTATGCAGGCAAAAGACGGAGAAGTATGGTCTGTTATTGGTTCTAGTGGTTCTGGGAAATCCACCTTCTTACGCTGTCTCAACTTACTGGAAATGCCCAGCCAGGGTGCTATTAGCATTGCTGGTGAAGCCATCGAATTTAAATACAACAGTCAAGGCCACATTCTGGCTGCCCAACGGCAAAAACAAATTCAACGCCTACGTACCAATTTGGGTATGGTGTTCCAAAACTTTAATCTTTGGCAACACCAAACAGTGATTAAGAACATCATCGAAGCGCCGATACATGTGCTCGGTACAGACAAAGCGCAAGCCATCGACGAAGCTGAACAGTTACTTAACCGGGTAGGTTTATGGGATAAGCGAGATGCGTATCCAATGCATTTATCCGGCGGTCAACAACAACGCGCTGCCATTGCTCGGGCGCTAGCCATGCAACCAAAAATGATGCTATTTGATGAGCCAACTTCAGCCTTAGACCCTGAGTTAGTGGGTGAAGTATTAAAAGTCATACGTGGCATTGCCGAAGAAGGAAAAACCATGATTATGGTGACCCATGAAATGCGTTTTGCGCGAGACGTGTCAAACCAAATCATATTTTTGCACGAGGGCCGCATTGAAGAACAAGGCAGCCCACAAAAAGTATTTAACGAATCTGAAAGCGCTCGTTGTCGAGCCTTTGTAAACAGTGTCCATTAAAATAAAAAGGAAAAATAGTTATGAAAAAATTAAAAAGTGTACTCTTAGGCTCCGCAGCCTCCTTGGTATTAGTGGCGGGTGTAAGTCAAGCTGAAATACGTATTGGCATAGACCCAGCGCCTTACCTGCCGTTTTCTGCGGAAAGCGCCTCTGGCCAACTTGAAGGTTGGGAAATTCAGATTGCCGACGCTATTTGTGCGGCCATGAATGAAGACTGCGTATGGGTTAAAACCGCATGGGACGGCCTGATCCCTGCCCTCACATCGAACAAAATTGATGCCATTATCAACTCCATGTCGATCACCGAAGAACGCATGAAAACCATCGACTTCTCTAACAAATACTACAACACTCCTGCTGTGATTGTGGCGCCTAAAGACTCTAACATCAGCGCCGACGCGGCCAGCACAGATGGTATGTATATTGGTGTACAAGTAGCCACCACTCACGCCAACTATGTTGAAGCCCACATGGGTAGTGCGACGATTAAGTCTTACCAAAACTTCGACGAGCACAACCAAGACCTGTTCTCAGGTCGTATTGACGCAGTGGTAGGTGACAGCATGGCCATGCAGCCATTCTTAGAGTCTACCGAAGGCCAATGTTGTGAAATCAAAGGCGACTTACATGATGTAGCCATCTTTGGTCCGGGTGTAGGTGTAGGTTTGCGCAAAGGTTCAGATCTAAAAGCTAAGATCAACGCGGCCATTGATCAAATTCGTGCCGACGGCACCTTTGATAGGATCTCTAAGCCGTTCTTCAATTTTGATATCTACGGCGGTTAATTAAACCAGTCATCCTGACGAAGGTCAGGATCTATAATAAAAGGCCTCCCTTGGACGCATTTCTAGAATTTCTCAACATTCTAAAGTTTTCAGACATGGGCTGGGGCGACAACCTCTTCTATGGATTGTTAGCTACGCTAGAAATTGCCATTGGCGCCTACCTATTAGGTACCTCCATTGGTTTTGCCGGTGCATTGGGCAAAATCAATGGAGGGCCTGTTACTCGTTTTTGCTTAGGTACTTACACCACCTTGGTACGTGCAGTACCTGAGTTGGTACTTATTTTGTTGCTTTACTATGCGGGCACCGCACTAGTAAATGAAGTACTCATGAGTTTAGGTTACCGGCCCATCGATATTAGCGGTTTAATTGCCGGCATCGTGGTTTTAGGTGTGGTACAAGGGGCTTATTCTACGGAAGTCATCCGTGGTGCCTTACAAGCCATCCCCAAAGGCCAGCTAGAAGCGGGAAGGGCTTTTGGTATGTCACGCTGGACCCTATTTAGGCGCATTACTATACCTGCAATGATCCCTCTCGCCCTGCCAGGTATGTCCAACTTGTGGCTCATTGTGACCAAAGACACGGCTCTGTTAGCCGTAGTAGGTTTTCAAGAACTGACCCTTACCACGCGAGTGGCAGCAGGCACTACACGTTATTATTTAGAGTTCTTTCTTATTGCGGCGGCCATTTACTTGAGCGTCACCCTTATTTCTAACCTCTGCTTTAAATGGCTTGAACGCCGTTCTAGCCGTGGCATGACTAGCCTAGGACATTAACATGGAATGGTATTGGCTAGGCGAATACGCCCCTAAACTTCTCTCCGGCACATGGCTCACCATCCAGTTGTTAGTGATGGCGGTATTTTTTGGTATGTTATTAGCCATCCCAATTGGTTTGGCACAAGTGACCGGCCCAAAAATATTTTCTCTACCAGCACGGGCCTTTTGTACCACCTTTCGCGGCACGCCATTATTGATTCAGTTATGGTTGCTCTACTACGGACTTGGCTCCCTATTCCCTTATATGGACGGCATTCGTTCTAGCTTTATTTGGCCCTATTTACGGGATGCGTTTCCCTATGCCATTGTTGCCTTTACCTTAAGTGTAGCCGCCTACGAAGGCGAGATTATGCGTGGTGCCTTTAAAAATGTCCCCAAAGGCGAACTAGAAGCTGGCATCGCCAGTGGCATGAGCCGATTCCAATTGCTACGCCGGATCTGGTTACCCAGAGCCTTGCAAAACGTTATGCCCACACTGGCTGGCGAAATGGTGCTTACACTCAAAGCCACCCCCTTAGCAGCCACCATTACCGTGTATGAAATTTTTGGTGTCGGCACCATCATACGCCAGGAAACTTACCGCATTTATGAACCACTATTGCTTATTGCAGGGGTATACATCTGCCTCACCGGCGTCATTGTTGTATTGTTTCATTGGTTAGAGAATCGTGTACCAAAAGCCTCGGGTTAAGCCAAGGCTAAGGTCCGCTCAAGCCATTGATTAAGGATAGTCTGCCACAGGCTGTCATCTTGGTTATTGCCATTCAAACTCCAGTCTAACCAAAGTCCGTCGACCAAGGCGCTGTATTCAACCGCAAGCACTCTTAATTGTTGCTCATTGTGTTGCGGTAAAGACTTAGCCAGCACCGTTACTAGGAAAGCGTGTAAACGTTCATTAATGGTGTCGTGCATGGCTCTCATCACCGGCGCGTCGATGGTTTTTGACCAAAACACTACCCATGCCCGCAGCTGATCTGGACACATGATATCCGCTTCAAAGGCGCAGGCCACCAAGGTTTTTATAGGCGCATCTTGGTTGTTCAAATCGTTATCTATGCGGGTTTCTAAGGCTTGGTGGTAACGTAATGAAATGGCTTCATAAGCCACCGCCAATAACTCAATTTGACTCGCAAAGTGGTGATTGAGCAACCCCACCGAGACACCCGCTTGGGCACAAATCTTGCGAGACGACAAGCCTTCTGCACCATCACGCATTAAACACGTGAGCGTCGCTTCTACGAGTTGGCTGCGCCTTTCAGGAGGCGATAAACGATCCGTTTTTTTCTTCAAAGTAATTTCGAAACCCACAAATTAATTAACCCTAATTGTCGACTTTATTTGACTATTGAGCAAGTGCTCAATTACTATTGTACGATCGTTCAATAGTGGTGTTATTAGTTCAGAGGCATATATGCAATTTTCCCAACTAACTCAGTGTATTGATGGCGAGGGTGCAGCCGCATGGGACCTGCATGAAGTCGCAGTACAAGCCGCAGCTGGTGGTGAAGATGTGATTGTATTAAGCGTGGGCGACCCCGATTTTTCCACCCCAGAAAACATCACTGCTGCAGCCATTGCTGCACTCCAACAGGGCGACACTCACTATCAATTGGTCACCGGTCGGCCAGAAGTGCGCCAACTCATTGCCGAGCGATTTCAAACGCCAAACACAGGGGCATTAGATGCCGACAATGTGATGTTGTTCGCGGGTGCACAAAACGCTTTATTTGCCGCCAGCTTATGTTTACTCAATGCGGGTGATCAGGTGTTGGCACTTGACCCCATGTACGTCACCTACGAGGCCACCATACGCGCCTCTGGTGCAGAGTTAGTTGCTGTGCCCCAAAGTGCCGACAGTGGCTTTCGCTTTGATGCGCGCGCTGCTCGTGCTGCCATCACCCCTAACACCAAAGCCATACTCATTACTAACCCCAACAACCCAACGGGTGTGATGATGTCTGAGTCAGAAATAGACGATCTCTGTGCCCTCGCCCTAGACCACGATCTGTGGGTCATCTCAGATGAAGTCTATGGTGAGCTTGTGTTTGAAGGTCAGCACATTAGCATTGCCCAGCGACCACAAATGTTTGAACGTACGGTCACCCTCAACAGCTTATCTAAAACCTATGCTATGACCGGTTGGCGTGTAGGTTGGGCAATTGCCCCCGGGGCCCTAATAGCGCACTTCTCCAATCTAGGTTTATGTATGCTGTATGGTTTACCCGGTTTTACCCAAGCGGCGGCCCACGCAGCCTTAGATCAGTCAGCCGCCGCCAGCGCCGCCATTCGCACCGCCTTTAAACAACGTCGCGACTTAGTATTTAATGCCTTAAGCGGTAATCCACTCACGCCCATACTTAAACCTCAAGCAGGCATGTTCATCATGATGGACGTGCGCGCATTAGGTATGGATGGCCTAGAGTTTGCCAATGCGTTATATGCCGCTACCGGCGTAGCTGTATTGGATGCAGGCGCATTTGGAAAAACCGCCTATGGCTGGGTGCGCATTTCCTACACTGCCGATGATAGCCTGCTTACTGAAGCCTGCGCTCGCATTAATGGTTTTATCGCCCAACGCCAAGAGCACGTGGCATGAATACCAAAGGCCAACGCCTCATTGAGCTATTACAACACTATGGCGTCGATACCGTATTTGGTATTCCCGGTGTGCACACAGTGGAACTCTACCGAGGCCTAGGCGAATCCAACATCCAACATATTACCCCACGCCACGAACAAGGGGCGGGATTTATGGCAGACGGTTACGCCCGCGTAACAGGCAAACCCGGTGTATGTTTTGTGATTACTGGGCCAGGCCTTAGTAACATTGCAACGGCTATGGGACAAGCATTGGCCGACAGTATCCCTATGTTGGTGATCTCTACCGTTAATCCAAAGGGCACTGAGAACATGGGCTGTTTACATGCTATGCCCCACCAGCAAAGCATGATAAAACCGCTGACCGTGGCCTGCTTTTCTATTGACGAAAACGCTTATTTAGACCAGACCATGGCTCAGGTATTTGCTGCCCTTAGCGTCAGCAATGGCACTAAGTTAGGGCCAGTTCACTTGCAAATACCGCTTGATGTAATGGGGCAAGAAGCGCTATCCCAAGACGTTGTTCCAGTCATGGATCACACAGCGCCGTTAGCGACCCCACCATCGTTAGCGCTAAAACTAGCGGCCAACGTTATTAACAACAACGATTCTATTGTCATCCTTGCAGGCGGCGGTGCGGTGCACGCTCAAGCCCAAGTGCAAAGCCTAGCAGACGTGTTAGATGCGCCCGTAGTGACCACCATCAACGGCAGAGGGTTAATAGCAAACCACCCGCTGTCTGTACCTGCCAGCCCCAGCCTTGATGCCGTAAGGGCTTTGCTCGCCAGCGCACAATGCGTGATTGCCCTTGGCACGGAAATGGGCCAAACGGATTACGACATGAACGTCAATGGCGGCTTTCCACATTTAGCCAACCTTATTCGTATTGATATTAATCCGGCCTTAGAAAACAACAAGAAACAGTTGTTTATTCATGGCTGTGTAGGCCATACAGTCAATGCATTGTTGCCGTTGCTGACCACAAAACAGTCAACTCAAATCTCAGGCCACAGCCGAGCAGCATCTACGCGGCAGGCCGCCATGACGGAGCTGCCAGCCAACTACCAAAAACAGTGTCGGTTTTTAAACCTCATCACCAGCGCCCTACCCAAGGCTACGATGGTTGGCGACTCCACCCAGCCCGTTTATGCTGGCAATTGTTATTTTGAAGCCAACTGCGCGAGCACATGGTTTAACTCGGCGACGGGATTTGGTACTTTAGGCTATGCTGTTCCGGCAGCCGTGGGCGCAGCGCTAGGCCTAAGGTTTGGACAAGAACAACAGGCAAAGGCAGCCAATCTTGTTGCTATAACGGGTGATGGCGGCCTGCAATTCTGCTTGGCTGAACTTGCTACGGCTAAAGACACAGGCTTGCCCATTATTTACCTTGTATGGAACAATTATGGCTACGGTGAAATAGAATCTTCCATGCTTGCTGTGGGCGTGACTCCCGTTGGTGTTAGCCCTAAACCGCCTCAACTCGATGCACTAGCTCAAGCCTACGGCCTGCATTACGTTAAACTTCCAGACATCAACCAACTCACCGATATATTGCGAAATTATAGCCAAGGCTGTTGCCCCGTTATCATAGAAATCAATGAAGATGAGATTATGGCGCAGCTTTAGTTAAACGTTTTCATGGCCAGCTAAAAATGGCATCTACACTTAGCTCTATCTTTGGCAGCTTTAAGCGTACCCTATCAACAGTGATGCAGATCCCCGCACATACCAAATAGCCACCCAACCAGTGGCAAACTTAGGGATCACTATTGAGGCTCAATACCAAGTAGAAGAGTACGACATTGTTATTCTGTCGGCTGAACAAAGCTAGGGTTTACAAACATGACTCGACAACAACGGCTATCAGGTGCCTACCAAAGCCCGCAAGGTACTGAGTAGTTACATCAAACAAGGGCCAAATAATACCTTTGTTACCCGCCTGCACTTGCGTTACAACACCCAAACCTTTCCAGAAGATTTAATGCTACCAGAAACAGGTAATCGATCTAATATCTAAGGCCACTGCATTCTGCGTCACCCATGGCAAGGTAACCGCTACGCCTGCGCCAAAGCCAGCACTTATGTCGCCAGTTTGCCCGCGACATTTGAACATCAAGCCCAAAAATTGGCACGTTTAACCGGTTGGCACATCAATGATATTCGCCAGTCCATGAGAGATCACGGGCAAATATCACAGGCCAATGATCATGCCTTTAAGCCTACGGTATGGTGGCAGTCTTTGTGGGACAACTAAAGTAATAAGCTAGACCTAGTTTATTGCTATAATCGGATACACGTTATTTCCTCCTGTGCAGACCCCACATGCTCAACCCCACTTTCAAAAAAATCAGCCTTTATAGCCTTGGCTTTGCTGCCTTACTCGTGATGACCTTTGCCCTAGGCCACCGCAGTATCATACCCATGTTAGTCCCGCTCAACGACTTGCCAACACCCACAGGCCCCTATGCCGTGGGGACGCAAATGTTTGAATGGCAGGATAGCAGTCGTGATGAGTGGTTTACCGAAGAACAAAGCGACAAACGCCGTATCGTGGTCCAAACTTGGTATCCTACAGAGGCCTCCGATGCTAAACCTCTACCTTACTTGGCCAACCCAGACGAATGGCTTCCCGCCCTTAGCGTAGTGTTACAGCTACCTCAATTCCTTTTTAACCATTTAACCGATATAGATACTCACTCAGTACTCAATGCACCGCTACATCCAGAAGTCAAAAAAACCCCGTTGGTGGTATTTTCCCACGGTATTTGGGGCATGCGTTTTCAAAACACAGCCCAGTTTGAAGCCTTGGCCAGCCGTGGTTACATTGTATTAGCGGTAGACCACGCCTATGATGCGAGCCTCACTATCTTTAACGACGGCACCATTGCCGACTTCCGTTCCGGCTACGAAGGCGAACTCAGCGAAGACGAGTTTTGGGCACTACGTAATCCGCAAGTAAAAACCCGCGTGGCCGACATCAATTTTATGATTAACACCGTGGCCCAAAAAGCCGATGCACAAGACCCATTGTGGGCGGCAGTCGACTTACAACGCATTGGTATGTTCGGTCACTCCTATGGTGGCGCTACCAGCATAGTTGCGGCCCACCAAGACCCACGTATTGACGCCACCATTGTGCTAGACGGTTGGATATTACCCGTGCCCCCAAAAGTGATTGACCAAGGCGTGAGCAGCCCCATACTCTTCATTGGGCGTGAAACTTGGCCTGATCCGCTAAATTACCAGAAGTTAGACGTTTTACTCAGCAATAGCCCACAACACCAATCCGTACTGATGCCCAGCACGGAGCATTTTGATTTCTCTGACGCACCGTTATTTTCGCCGTTTATGCAAACCGTAGGTCTGGCAGGCACCATTCCAGCAGCACAACTCGCTGCCGACCTAGAACAACGCATTGTGGGCTTTTTTAATACACACCTAAAGGGCCTATAATCAATGTATTGGCAACTATTTCACGACTACCCAAGCCTGTGGCTTGCAAGTGCTGCACTGGTAAGTTTGCTGGTCGGCAGCTTCCTCAATGTGGTGATAGACCGCCTACCCAAAGCCATGCAAAAAGAATGGCAACAAGACTGCAGGTTGCTGTTATCACTCGACGAAGAACAAGAACAAGCCACCAGCCCAGCAATAGCATCCATTGCATGGCCGGCCTCCCACTGCCCCAGCTGTGAAACGCCCCTCAAATCGTGGCATAACATCCCTGTCATTTCCTATGTATTACTTAAAGGCCTGTGTGCTTTTTGCAAGGGCCGCATTAGTCCCCGCTATCCTACTGTAGAGTTACTTACTGCCATACTAGGCTTGTGCGTGGCATGGGTACTAGGGCCCACCCTACACGGCTTATTAGGCCTCGTACTGATGTATTTTTTAGTGGCCATGAGTTTTATCGACCTAGACCACAAACTACTGCCCGATCAACTCACCCTACCCCTCATGTGGCTGGGATTAATCATCAATACCTTTGGCACCATTACATCATTAGAGTTTGCGGTATGGGGAGCCATAGCAGGATACATGTCGTTGTGGTTTGTATACTGGGGTTTTCGACTTACCACGGGCAAACACGGCATGGGTTATGGCGACTTTAAATTACTCGCCGCATTAGGTGCTTGGATGGGCTGGCAAGCATTACCGATGATAGTGCTTATTGCTGCCGTGGCAGGGATAGCTGTTGGGGTATTAGCACGCTTGAACAATAAAACCACCGACCCTCTAATCCCTTTTGGGCCATTTTTGAGTGTGGGTGGCTTGGTTTATCTTCTGCATGGGGAGAAGGTATGGGGTTTGGCTAACTCAGTACTTCTACCTTAGTAAAAATACAACCGGTTGTCTGGGTCTGGGTACATGTGCGCCACTTGGTCGGCGTAGCCATTAAATAACAATGTGGGTTTGCGGCCTCGTTCGCCAATCACCCGCTCTGTGGCTTGGCTCCACCTTGGATGATCAAAACGTGGATTGACGTTAGCGTAGAAACCATATTCACGATCATTTTGCTTCCACCAAGTGCCATGGGGCATATGCTCTACCAACTCAATTTTAACAATCGATTTGATGTACTTAAAGCCGTATTTCCATGGCACTACGAGCCTTAGAGGCGCGCCATTTTGCTGTTCTAGGGGTTTGTCGTAAATGCCAGTTGCCATCATCGTCAGTGGGTTCATGGCCTCCTCAATAGTCAAACCTTCTACATAAGGGCCGCCTGGCCAACCGGCATTAGGCATTTGTTGAGGATCATTGAGGGTTGTAAAGCGAACAAACTTGGCCTTACTGTTTGGCTGAGCTGATCGAATAATATCGGCTAATTTAATGCCGTTCCAAGGGATCACCATGGACCAAGCTTCTACACAGCGAAAGCGGTGAATATGATTTTCGATGGCGTGTTCGCCTTTAATTTCGGCGATATCATAAATACCGGGGTTATCGGCTCCCGGGCCACCTATTTCTACACTCCAAGGTGATGTGATAAGCGTTTTATCAGCCTCACCTGGGTCATCTTTACCATAGCCAAACTCATAATAGTTATTGTAGCTCGTAATGGTTTCTAATGGCGTGGGCTTCAGTACTGTATCGGCGGCTTCTGGCATCGATTCTATGGGTGGAAAAGGTTGGTCGGTGCCATCTTGCTGAGTATTAAGCATCGCATAACCTTTATCAATGATAGGCAGTGCCAGAATGCCTAGCCCAGCCGCGATAAAGGTACGGCGTTTTTTATAGATCTTTTCTGGTGTGATTTTAGATGGCTTAATGGGCATGACGATACCTCCAAACTAACAGCAGAACTAATACGAGGCCCATCAAAATAGGCTCTACAACATCCGACTTTTGCGCCATAAAGTGATGCGCAATAACAGCTGGCACGGCAATATAAGTGGCTGTGTGCAAACTCTGCCACGGCCGGTAACCTAGCCGTCGTAAACCCCATCGATTGGAGGTAATGGCTAAAGGTAATAACAGTACAAACGCCAATACACCTAGCAAGATAAACAGGTTGCCGGTGATTTCGTCCCACATCAAAGCCCAGTCATAGGCAAACTCTAAAACAATCCACACCAGCAAATGAATCGCTCCATAAACAAAGCCCCACACCCCCACATTTCGGCGTATTGTAAGGTTTCGCCGCACCCAGTTCCAGTGTTTACTTAAGGGCGTAAACATCAAACTGATCAGCAACAAATAGGCGCCGTAACGGCCCGTAAAATCACGTAGTTCAGACACCAAGTCAGGGCCCGTGAAAGCATCGTAAATACCCCATACTAGCCCTAAGCATAGACTCATATTAAGGACATGTTTGCGTGTTGATAAAGATATTGAGTGCACTTTCATGCCACGAGTAAAACCTATTACTTGACCAAGATCAATTTCCATAGGAGTATTTGCCCTAATTTGTTCAAATATCGCCTTGCAGTATTAACCTAAATAAAGGCTAGACCCCATGCAACTACAACACATAGATAACCTTTGGATGTTAGTTTGCACGGCCTTGGTAATGTTGATTCAAATTGGCTTTATTTGTTTAGAAGATAGCCAAGTAAGGCGTAAGAACTCGGTTAATGTGGCCATCAAAAACATGATCGACTTTGCCTGGCTGCCAGTATCTTTTGGTTGTTTGGTTGTTTGGTTTTGGGTTTATGTTTGCTGGCGGTTTTTCGCAATGGAGCCTAGCCACAGACTACTTCCTGTTTTCTAGCTCAGATGCAGTCCTAAACACGGCCTTCTTATTTCAACTAATGTTTGCGGGTACAGCAGCCACCATTGTGTCTGGTGCCGTGGCCGAACGTATTCGTTTTCGGCCTACCTTATCCTCACTGGCCTGTTGGCTATTGTGGGATACCCCATATTTGGTCAATAGATGTGGGGCGGTACACTGCCGATTGACGGTGTGGCCACGGGTTGGCTTTCGGCCTTGGGTTTTGTCGATTTTGCGGGTGTGAGTGTAGTTCATGCCACCGGCGGATGGGTAGCCCTTGAAGCGATTATTGTATTAGGCGCGCGTACCAGCCGATTCGACAGTAAACGTCCTGTGATGAAGGCGCAAAATCTGCCGATGTCTGCCGTGGGTGTGCTACTGCTGTGGCTGGGATGGTTGGGGTTTAACGGTGGCTCTGCCTTTGCCCTTACCGAATCTACATCCGCTATTATTATTGTCACACTCATCGCTAGGGTCATCGGTGGCCTTGCCAACTTAGCGGTGTCCCAATGGCGACGCGGTTACCCAGACATCAAACTCATTTTTAATGGTGTATTAGCAGGTTTAGTGAGTGTCACCGGTGTGGCCTATGCCATCGATCTTAAGCAGGCCAGCAAGGCTGCTGTAGCCGACTTAAGTTGTCGGCAATATTGCGGACTACCCCACCGGGGCTACTGGTGACATAGCCTGGATTTGAGGTAAGCCCTAAAAGCCTATTGCTCGGCGAACCTAACAAATCCATCAATAACAACACAATAAGCGCTTATACAAACTCCGCATGGGTATCAGCCTGGTGGCAAACTTCCAGTGCGTCTGCTAATGCCACAGCGCCATTCATGAGGGCACGGCCCACCACCACACCAGCGATATTAGGTAACAAACGTAACGTAGAGATATCATCCAGGGTTTTAACCGTACCACTAGAGATGACTGGGATATTGAGTTCTGACACCATTTGTGTGGTCGTGGCGAAGGTGGCTTCGGGGTGATCCTCGTCTAAGTCGATGTCGGTGTATATAATCGCCGCGACACCATGATTTTGTAGATCCTTCGCCATTTCTAACGGTGTGTATATGGTTTCTTCTGTCCAGCCGTGACACATCACTTTGTTTTGACGAGCATCGATAGAAACCACCACTTGGCCCGGGTAATGGTTACACAATTCATGCAGAAAATGGCGATCCTCTATAGCAGCAGTACCAATCACCACCCGTGAAGCCCCATGTTCAAACCACCAACGTGCGCCTTCGATAGTACGAATACCGCCACCCACTTGTACCGGCACATCCACTGCTTGAATGATTTCCAATACCGTTTTATGGTTATCGTGGCCGCCGCGCATCACGTTATCTAAATCCACAACGTGTAATACTTGTGCACCTTGAGAGACGTATTGTTGCGCCGCTTCTACGGGTAAAACATGATACACAATGGGGTCTTCCATGTGGCCTCGGTGCAAGTTAACACAACGGCCATTTTGGATTTCTATGTCGGGATAAATAACCACCAGTGAACTCCTTTTTATTATTGTACTGACAGCATACTCTCCCACCAATAAAAATCCAGTTTTCACAAAAAATACTGTTGAGGGGTTAAACCGCTGGTTTAGGCAACCTATTGAGATAAAGCATCGCCATAAAGGTGACCCAAGAAGTGCTGGCAAAACCCAACACTAACGGCAACACAGTGCCATCGTAGGACATACCCACCCACATACCAATAGGCACGGAAACCAAGGTAGCGCTAGAGCCAACTACCGAAGCACCCATGCCGGCCAGTTTACCTAAAGGCTCCATAGCAAGAGCGTTTAAGTTGCCAAAACGAAAGCCTATGCCGAAAAATATGATACTGCATAAAGCCATAAATTCACCCAAACTTGGGCCCTTAGTTAGGCTTTGGGCATAGACGTAGAAAGCCAAACAGGCCGTGCCGGTCATGACATTGGTGACTTGTACCAATCGGTACATACCAAAGCGCACCACCAACTTGGCATTAAGTAACGAGGCACCAATGGTGGGCAAGGCTAACACCGCAAAATAAAACGGGAAGGCCTCGCCTACGCCATAGGTCCGCTGGAAGATTTGTTGACTGGAACTCAAATAGCCCATAAAACCGCCCAGTACTAGGCCAGAGACCAAAGCATAACCGGTGGCAATGGGGTTAGCCAACACGTGTAACATGGTGGACCAAAGTTTTTTAGGGTGCAGTGACAAGCGGTTTTCTGGTTTAAGAGTTTCGTCTAAACGTATAAACACCCACACAAACAAGATCGCTGCAATCACCACATACAGACCAAAGATCCACTGCCAAGGGCCTACTAGCAGCACCCCTTGCCCGACTAATGGCGACATAATCGGCACGGCCATAAACAAGGTCATGGCAAACGACATGATGCGCGCCATGGCTGGCCCGCTATAACAGTCGCGAACTAAAGCCACCACCATCACCCTTGGTCCAGATGCACCAAAACCCTGTAAAAACCGGCCCATGAGCATGGCTTCTAGGCTAGTGGCACTGGCGCTAATAACGCTGCCTAAACTAAAGATAGCCAAACCTAAAAAAATACTGCTTCTACGGCCATATTTATCAGAAATAGGGCCATACACTAGCTGCCCTAATGCATGACCGGCAAATACGCCGGTGATGACTAATTGAATGGCATTGCCATCCACTGCAAAGTCTCGTGCCATAAGGCCCAGAGCCGGCAACATTGCATCGATCGTCAAGGCCACCATAGACATTAAGCAGGCGATAATAATCACAAACTCGCGCTGGCTAATGCGCATAGGGCTAGCCTGCCATTAAGTTAGGCAGCCATAATACTAAGCCAGGCAACAGGATTAAGGTCATTAAGCGGACGATGTCGACAATCCAAAACGGCGTTACGCCACGGAATATAGTGCTCAACTTAACATCGTCCAACATGCTTTTAAGCACAAATACATTGAGGCCCACGGGCGGTGTAATAAGGCTAATCTCGGTAATCACCACCACAATAATGCCAAACCATATAAGCGCTAACTCAGGGTCCATCAAGGCCTCAGAATAACCACCTAAATCTAAGCCTAACACTAACGGGTAAAACACAGGCACCGTTAACATAATCATGGACAGGCTTTCTAACACCGTGCCCAACACCACATATACCAGCATAATAAGCATAATCACAGCAATGGCAGACAGATCAAACGACACGACCCAGCCCGACAATAACTCAGGCAGACCCGCAATATTGACGTAGTTTGAGAAGATTTCTGCGCCAATCAAAATAACAAATATCATGGCCGTAGTGCGTGCACTTTCAACCAATGTTTCAAACAGTGACTGCCAACTCAGGCGCTGGCGAATTAAGGCAATAAAGAAAGCACCCGAAGCACCAATGCCAGCGGCTTCTGTGGGCGTGAAAATACCCCCATAAATGCCACCAATGACTAAACCAAACAAGGCCAATACGCCAGATACGCCCCATAGGGCTTGCAACCGTTGGGGCCAACCAAAACGATCGCCACGAGGGCCTTTTTCTGGCTTCAAGGTAACGGTGACTAACACCGCAACCAAATACAAAATCACACCTAACAAGCCTGGTAAAATGCCGGCAATAAATAACAAGCCAATATCGCTTTCGGTCATGATGCCAAAAATAATTAAAATTACACTGGGAGGAATCAAAATCCCCAAGGTGCCGCCAGCGGCAATGGAGCCTGCGGCTAGGCCTTCGTCATAGCCGTATTTTCTCATGGGTGGCATTGCCACTTTAGACATGGTCGCCGCCGTGGCTAAACTCGAACCACACACCGCACTAAAACCACCACAGGCCACCACAGTAGCCATGGCAAGGCCACCGCGACGATGGCCTAAAAAGGCATTGGCGGCCGTATACAACTCGTCTGACAAACCGGCGCGGCTAACAAAATTGCCCATTAAAATAAATAAAGGCACCACCGAAAGGCCGTAATTCAAGCCGGTGTCGTAGGTGATAATGCTGGCCATGGCCATAGATCCAGAAAAACTGGTCATTAGACCAAACCCGACAAACCCCACCAAACCCATGGCAAAAGCAATAGGCATACGCACTACAATCACTAAGGTGAGCATCGCAGCAAAGGCAATCAAAGATTCATACATAGTGTTTATGCTTTTTCAGAAGAAGGAGTAGAAGGTGTAACGCCTGCTCGAGCATATTGCCAAGCCAACAATAAGGCAATAAAACTACTTAAGCCTATAGCGATACTAATGTAAAAAAATACCGGCGCCGTAGGCAGCAACAGCATGGCGGTTTGGTCGCCGTAGCGCACCGATTCAAGGGCTTTATGCCACACTTTATAACTCACTCCGGCGAGGATGATGCTCGTAGATACGGCAATCGCAACATCTCTTAACCGAGCTAATAAGTTGGGCACAAAGGTATCAATTAGGTCCACAGTAATGTGGGCATCTTTGGCAGACACCAAAGGTAAAGCAGAAAATATAATGGCCGCTAACAGCAATTCAGTGATCTCGTAGCTGCCGTTGACCGGCGCATTAAACCCATAACGACCTACCACGTCGATTAAGGTTAACAACATCAACAAAAACAAAAGGGTGGCTGCTAAGCCACCCAATATACGCTGCAGCACAAACTGCATTAGGGAGCCGGATACAAGGACCCGGCTCCTGGCTTGACTAAGCGACATTACTCAGCAGCTACTTTAGCTATTTCGGCGCGTAGATCAGCCATTACCGCAGTACCGTCAACACCCAAGCCATTGGCTGTTACGATCCAGTCTGCTTCCAAATGGCTTGTTGCTGCTTTAATTTCAGCTACAAACGCATCACTTGCAGTAACGGTAGCAATACCGGCATCGTTCATTGCCGCTTGACCTAACGCATCATGCTTGTCCCAACCTTGTCCCGCAATACGAGCAAAGTTTTCACCAGAAGCGCGCATTAGAGCGGCTTGGTTGTCGGCACTTAAGCCTTCAAACTTAGCTGGGTTCATGGTTAAGAAGAAGCTAGTGTTGTACAAACCACCTGGCACCTTAGTCGCATGGTTCAACAACTTACTTAACTTGAACGATTTAATGGATTCAGTTGGTAAGAAAGTACCATCGGCCACACCGCTAGATAACATTTCGTAATTTTTAGTGGCCGAGGCCAACATTGCAGTCACACCCAGGGCTTTAGCTGCATTACCAGCAACACCACCGCCTACGCGGAACTTTAAACCAGCCATATCTTCAACGCTGTTGATTGCACGCACGTTGTTATGAATTACACCGGGTCCGTGAGACATCAAGCCCAACAGAATGGTGCCTTCATGCTCGTTAACTGACTCTAGGTGCTTCTTGTAGATGCGCCAGTAAGCAACCGATACGTCTTCTGCACTGTCACCTAAAAATGGTAACTCAGTAGCGGCCGTTAACTTAAAGCGGCCTGGCTGATAGCCGTGTACACCGTAAGTTATATCGGCAACACCGTCTTTAGCAAGGTCATAGTGAGCTGGAGGAGCACCCAACGCCTTAGGTAAAATACGCACCTTCAGCTCGCCGCCACTTTCAGCTTCTACGGCTTTGATCCAAGGCTGAATAATGTCGGCAACCACTGGATGTTTAGGTGGCAACCAAGACGACAACAATAGGGTTTCAGCGGCGCTAACTACAGTAGACGCGCCTAGCATTAGGCCAGTAGCCATAGTCGCGACGATTAAATTTTTCATGTATTACTCCAATTTTTTAGATTTATGAGTAAACTGGAAACCAGAAACGCCGGTAACCAATTTGGACTCAGCATAAACTATATTAGTTTAAGCTTAAAGTAAACGGCTATTTTTTTATGAATCACTTTATTAAAGTTGCGGCTTAACGCAACAGTTGCTACTATACACCTAATTATAGTTAATATGTTAACTAAGTTTATAAACCTAAATAAGACCACAGCCCATGACTTCTAAGAGCCAACTGCTTAACGACTTACAAGACATCCTGCCCATCATTGCCGCCAATGCCGAACAGGCAGAAGCCATGCGCATGGTTCCCCATGAGAACATTGAACTGCTCACCAAAATTAAATTTTTACGCGCCTTTCAACCCAAAGCATGGGGTGGCCTAGAAGTTTCTTTACCCGAGTTTGCAGAAGCGGTAGCCACCCTAGCTGGGGCCTGTGCCAGCACCGCTTGGTCTGCCAGCCTGCTCAACACGCACAGCCACCAACTAGCGCTATTCACCAAACAAGCCCAAGAGGATGTATGGGGAGAAGACCCAGAAGCGACCGTTAGCTCAAGCATTGCACCCTTTGGTAAAACCACAGAAGTAGATGGCGGCGTAATGTTCAGCGGCGACATGAGCTGGAGCAGTGGTTGTGATCATGCCCAGTGGGCCATTATGGGCTTTATCCGCGCTGGCGCTAAAGTTGATGCCAAGCCACACCAACATTTTGCTTTAGTACCACGCAGCAATTACGAGATTATTGACAATTGGCACGCCATGGCCATGAAGGGTTCGGGCACTAAGGTGCTTAAAGTACGCGATGTATTTGTACCAGAACACCGCATAGAATCGGCCAAAGCTTTGATGACCGGACAATCTAGTGGTTACGGCATGTACCCCGACAGCGACATCTTTTTTGCCGCCTACCGGCCCTATTTTGCCTGTGGTTTTTCTGCCATTAGCCTAGGCATTGCCGAACAAATGGTCAGTTGGTTTACCGAACGGTCTAAAACCCGTGTACGTGCTTATACTGGCGCAGAAGTAGGAAAAGATGTACCGGCTTACATGCGCCTGGCAGAATCTAAGCATCAAATTAACGCCGCCCGTGCGTTATTAGAAAAAGACTGGAACGACCTAGCGCAGATGGGTGTAAAACATGCCCTACCTGATGCCGATCAACTCGCTCAATGGCGCACCAACCAAGCCTATGCAGTCAAAATGTGCGTAACTGCAGTGGACCGTTTATTTGAATCTAGTGGTGCTAACGCTTGGTTCTTAAGCAACGAAGCCCAACGCCTATTTAGAGATTCACACATGACCGCCGCCCACGCCTACACCGATTACGACGTGTGTAAGCAGATCTACGGCCGTCATTTGGTGGGTCTAGAGCCAGATCCACGTTTACTATAACGCCCTAGCTTCTCAACCTGTATAGCTAACATGGCCCTGCACTGGCCATGTTAGCTTAGCTCTACCACATCATGTAACAAATCTAACAGGTCGCTCATCTTTTGAGTACCATATTTATCGTTTAGGCCTTGATAAACCACTTGTACTTCTGGCGTCACCGATTCGATGAGCTGCGCACCTAGAGGCAATATCTGCAATAACACTCGACGTCCGTCTTTACCATCGGCCCGGCGCGTGAGCATGGTCTTTTCTTCCAAATTTTTGATAATACGAGTAAGGCTTGGTGCCAGAACACAGGAGCTTTGAGCCAATTCTTTAGCGTCCATCAAGCCATTTTCGTGCAACACCCGCAACACCCGCCACTGTTGATCAGTGACGTCGTGGTCTTTAAGCACCTTGCGAATGGGAGACATCACCGTTTCTCGGGCTCGTAACAAAGCCAAAGGTAACGCGCGGTCTGTTTTGGTGGGCTGCATAGTCAGTCTCGAACAGTTATATGTTTAGTGAGCCCTATTATACAGTCTTAATCCAAATTACTAAACAGGTTAACTACATATGCCGCCCTCTGGCCCTGATCGAGAGCCTCAATCCACACCAAGAGAAAACATGATTTGCATCACATTAAAAACTTAGTTAACATATTAATTAGTTTGCCACATATTGAATATAAAGAGACACACCCATGCCCCACGTTATCATGGAATACTCCGCCAACCTCGAATCCACAGTTGATTTTGACGGTTTGTGCCGCGCCATCCACACCACCGGTATCGACACCGGTTTATTTGAACTCGGTGCAGTGCGGGTACGCGCTATCAAGTGCGATCATTACGCAATAGCCGATTTGCTGCCACAAAACAACTTTATCGACACCTCCATTCGTATTGGTTTAGGCCGTAGTCAAGCTGACAAAGAACGTCTAGGAGAGGCGATCAACGCCACTATGAAAGAATTTTTGGCAGCCCAGTTAGCCCAACCCTATTTTGCTCTTTCCATCGAAGTGAGAGAAATTAACTCTTCTCTTAGTTGGAAAACCAACGCCATGCACCCGCGTATTCGTAACGCCGCTAGCACAGAAAAAGGAAACAAATAATGAGTAGCTTTGCCCAGAACAAACAAGATGTCGCGCAATTTTTAACGCAGTTTAACAATGGCGTTTTAAACCACATTGATGGCCAAGAAGTGCCGGCCCAAGATGACACCTGGTTCCAGAGCTTATCGCCTATCGATCTAAAGCCCCTTGCTAAAGTGGCCCACGGCAAAGCTGCCGACATCAACCTAGCGGTCGAAACAGCGCATCGCGCGTTCACACCTTGGGCAGCCATGGGTGGCAAGCAAAGGCAAAAAATTCTTCATAAAGTAGCCGATGGCATTGAGACCCGTGCTCAAGAAATTGCCCTGCTGGAATGTATTGATACCGGCCAGTCCATTAAGTTTATGGCTAAAGCCGCCTTAAGGGGCGCCGCAAACTTCCGCTTCTTTGCGGACAAAGCCGTAGAAGCTCAAGATGGCCAGTCACTTTATGCGCCAGGTCAGGTAAACGTTACTAAACGCTACCCTATCGGCCCAGTAGGCGTCATTACGCCTTGGAATACGCCGTTCATGCTCTCCACTTGGAAAATTGCACCGGCCCTAGCCTCCGGTTGTACCATTGTGCATAAACCAGCGGAATTTTCGCCGTTAACCGCCAGCCTGTTAGTACAAATTGCCGAGGACGCAGGCCTGCCTAAAGGCGTGTGGAACTTAGTTAACGGCATGGGCGAAGACGCAGGTAAAACCCTTACCGAGCACCCACTCATTAAAGCCATTTCCTTTGTAGGCGAAAGTCGCACTGGTTCTATGATCCAAAAGCAAGGCGCTGACACGTTAAAGCGTGCGCATTTTGAGCTAGGTGGCAAGAACCCGGTTTTAGTGTTTGCTGACGCCGATTTAGAAAAAGCCGCCGACGCCGCAGCCTTTATGATCTACTCGCTCAATGGCGAACGTTGCACATCGTCTTCACGCCTTTTGGTAGAAGAAAGCATCTACGACACTTTTTGTACCATGGTTGCCGACCGCGCCAAGCGCATTAAAGTGGGACACCCATTAGACCCTAATACAGTTATTGGCCCACTGATTCACCCAGAGCACGAAGCTAAAGTACTGTCCTACTTCGAAGCGGCTAAAGCCGACGGCGCAACAATTGCCGCGGGTGGTAAAAAAGTGGCTGAACTAGCGGGCTGTTATGTTGAGCCTACGCTATTTACCCAAGCCAATAACCAAATGCGTGTAGCGCAAGAAGAAATTTTTGGACCCGTACTTACAGCGATTCCGTTTAAAGACGATGCCGATGCTGTAGCCATTGCCAATGACAGCCAGTATGGCTTGGCTGGCTATTTGTGGAGCCAAAACGTTGAGCGTTGCTGGGCTATTTCTGATCAACTAGAAGCGGGTATGATTTGGGTTAACTCTGAAAACTCTCGTCACCTACCTGCGCCTTTTGGCGGTGTTAAAGCCTCTGGCATTGGCCGCGACGGCGGTGATTGGTCATTCGATTTCTACATGGAAACCAAGAACATTAGCTTTGCCTTGGCCGGACACCAACCCCCTCAGTTGGCTAAATAACTAATTTTACAAGACACAGGAACTACCATGAGCAATTACCCTAAATTCGCCACCGTTACGGCCAACGAAACAAGCCATTACGGTATTGTTACCGACACAGGCTTCATCTGCCTAAGCAACACCTTTGGTGCACAATACCCTACTTTAAAGCACGTCATTGAAGCAGACCAACTGGACGCTTTAGCGGAAGCAGCGAAAGGCCAGCAGGATGATTTCACGGAAGCTGAAATCAGCTACCAGATCCCCATCGACAACGCTGAAAAACTTATTTGTATCGGTGTGAACTATCCTGCCCGTAACGAAGAATACAAAGACGGCCAAGAAGCGCCTCCGTTTCCTTCTATGTTCATTCGTTTTGCCCGTTCCTTTACTGGCCACAATACACCTCTAATTCGCCCTAAGGCTTCTGAGCAGTTGGACTACGAAGGCGAAGTAGTGATCATCATTGGTAAGGGTGGTCGTCACATTCCTAAGGCAACTGCCTTAGACCACATTGCTGGCATTAGCTTGTGTAACGAAGGCACCCTTCGTGATTGGGTGCGCCACGCCAAGTTCAACGTTACCCAAGGTAAAAACTTTGATTCTACCGGTGCCATAGGCCCGTGGATGGTAGCTTATAAAGACGAAAGTCAAATTGCAGACATCGGCCTCACTACCAAAGTGAATGGCGAGTTGCGCCAACAAGACCGTACTGGACGCATGATGTTCGACTTCCGCTACCTCATCAACTACGTTTCTACCTTCACCACTCTTGCTCCTGGTGACATCATTGTTACCGGTACACCTACAGGCTCTGGTGCGCGTTTAGATCCACCAGTTTATTTGAAGCCAGGTGATGTGGTTGAGATTGAAGCCGAAGGCATTGGCCGCCTATGCAACACCATAGTGGACGAGGTTTAAGCATGGCTTTAACTGGTCAACAGATCGAGACCGCTGCAAAGCGCCTCGACCATGCAGAACAAACCCGTTCACAAACAGGTTTAATGTCTCTAGCTTATGACAATATGACCATGGACGATGCCTATGCTATTCAAGCTGGCTGGGTTGCACACAAGCTTAATCATGGCCGCCGAGTTGTGGGGCATAAAATTGGCCTTACTTCTAAAGCTATGCAGGCTGCACTAAACATAGACATTCCAGATTCCGGCGTTTTGTTTGATGATATGTTGTTTGAGAGTGGTTCCACCATTCCTCAAAATCGTTTTATTCAGCCCCGCGTTGAAGCTGAAATTGCCTTTGTCATGAAGCATGACCTAGGTGGGGCTAACATCACTGTAGAGCAGGTTATAGAAGCCACTGACTACCTTGTACCTACGTTAGAAATTTTGGACACTCGCATTTATCGCCAGTGCCCAGAGACCGGTATTGCGCGTAATGTATTGGATACCATTTCCGACAATGCGGCCAATGCTGGCTTAGTGTTGGGCAAGCAACACACCGACCCTAAAGACGTCGACATGCGTTGGATTGGTGCTATTGTCAGTGCCGATGGCGAAGTGGAAGAAACTGGCTTAGGTGCGGGCGTACTTAACCAACCGGCACTAGGCATTGCTTGGCTAGCCGCGCGCTTACATGAGTATGGTGATAGTATAAAGGCAGGCGAAATTGTACTTTCCGGCTCCTTCATCCGCCCCATCGAAACCAAGTCTGGCACGCTAATTGAAGCCGATTTCGGTGACTTTGGCCAAGTAAGCTGCCGTTTTTAAGCCGTTCACCACGTTAATTAGAAGTACTTATTAAGGATCACCCATGCCAGCACCAATAAATCTGTTTAAACAAAAGCTTTTAGCCGGCCAACAGCAGATTGGTTTTTGGTTAGGCATGGGTAGCCCTAACGCCGCGGAAATTGCCGGTGGAGCGGGCTTTGATTGGCTATTAATTGACGGCGAACACGGCCCTAACGATATCACTAGCCTATTAAGTCAAATGCACGCTTTACAAGGTTCTGAATCCAGTAAGGTCATACGCCCACCAGTGGGTGAAGCTTGGATTCTGAAGCAAATCTTGGACATCGGCTGCCAAACCGTGTTGGTGCCAATGGTGGAAACTGCAGAGCAAGCAAAGCAACTGGTGCAGGCCGTAAACTACCCTCCTAAAGGTATTCGTGGTGTGGGCGCTGCTTTAGCACGCGCTTCCCACCATAACCGCATCCCCGATTACCTACAAACAGCCAATGAGCAAGTGTGCCTGTTAATACAGATTGAAGCCCAGCGCGGGTTAGATAATCTAGAAAAAATACTCACCGTAGACGGCATCGATGGCGTATTTATTGGCCCAGCTGATTTAGCCGCAGACATGGGTTATTTAGGCCTACCCACGGCCGAGCCTGTGCAACAGGCCGTGTGCGCCGCCATAAAACAGATTGTTGCCGCTGGTAAAGCCGCGGGTATCCTTATGGCCGTACCAGAGTTAGTACAACAATACCTAAAACTCGGAGCCACCTTTGTCGCCGTAGGCACCGACGTTACCAGCTTCGTTAAAGCCACCGATAGTTTGGTAGCCCAATACAAAAATACCAACGCGCCAGAGTCGGAATCCGGCGTCTATTAGCGTATAATACGGCTCTGAATTTTACCTGACGGAAGCCGTGCCCATGACCACATTCACAGACTACAAAGTTGCCGACATCTCCCTAGCCTCTTGGGGCCGCATGGAAATCGACATCGCCGAAACCGAAATGCCAGCCCTAATGGCATTACGTACCAAGTACGCTGCCCAACAACCTCTGGCCAATGCCAAAATCATGGGCTGTATCCACATGACGATTCAGACCGCCGTATTAATCGAAACACTAGTAGATTTAGGTGCCGAAGTTCGCTGGTCATCGTGCAATATTTTCTCTACTCAAGACCACGCGGCAGCAGCCATTGCCGCCGCAGGCATCCCTGTATTTGCTTGGAAAGGCGAAACCGAAGACGAAGCCGAATGGTGCATCGAGCAAACCATCGTTAAAGATGGCAAAGACTGGGGTGCTAACATGATCCTAGACGATGGCGGCGACCTTACGGTAATGCTGCATGATAAGTTCCCAGAAATCCTTGGCAACTGTCACGGCATTTCTGAAGAAACTACCACTGGTGTGCACCGTTTACAAGAAATGTTAGAAGCCGGCACCTTAAAAGTGCCCGCTATCAACGTTAACGACGCCGTGACCAAAAGTAAAAACGACAACAAATACGGCTGTCGCCATTCGCTAAACGACGCCATTAAACGCGCCACAGACCACCTTCTAGCCGGCAAAAAAGCCCTAGTCATCGGTTACGGCGACGTAGGCAAGGGTTCTGCTGCATCGTTACGTCAAGAAGGCATGATCGTAAGGGTCACCGAGATCGACCCTATTTGCGCCATGCAAGCCTGCATGGACGGCTTTGAAGTGGTTTCGCCCTACCTAAACGGCGACAACACCGGTGATGTGAGCTGTATCAACACAGCCATAATGGACACGACTGACCTTATCGTTACCACGACCGGCAACACCAATGTGTGTGACGCCAATATGCTCAAGACCATTAAAAATGGTGCAGTCGTGTGTAACATCGGCCATTTCGACAACGAAATTGACACCGGATTTATGCGTGAAACTTGGGCGTTTGAAGAAATTAAGCCACAAGTACACAAGGTATACCGCGCTGCCGACCAGAGTGATAACAAAGGCAACTTCGTTATCCTCTTGTCCGAAGGACGCCTCGTTAACCTAGGTAACGCCACAGGCCACCCATCTCGCATTATGGACGGCTCATTCGCCAACCAAGTACTGGCACAAATGCACCTATGGGAAGCCAAGTTCGCCAACCTAAGCGCCGCCGACAAACAAGCCAATCTATGGCTAAAAGTATTACCTAAAAAGCTAGATGAAGAAGTGGCAGCCGACATGGTGGCAGGTTTTGGCGGTGTAATGACCAAGCTGACCGACACCCAAGCCAACTACATCAACGTATCTGCTCAAGGCCCATTTAAGCCAGAAAGCTACAAGTACTAATGCACACCTGGTCCTGACGAAAGTCAGGGCCTCATACAAGCCCAGGCATCCTGTTGTCTTTGCGAGCGCAGCGAAGCAATCCACCTGTCAAACTAACACCCAGGTTATATTTTTCCACCTAACGTCAAGGTAACTTGTTGCGCCGCTGTGGTGACTTTTGCACCAATTAGGGCGATGTGTTGCGCTTCAAAACGCACACTAGGCCCAGATACCGATATGCCACCCACCACTTCGCCGTGGGCGTTACAGATTGCTGCACCAACACAACTCATACCGATATAACGTTCCTCCTCATCAAACGACCAACCACGGGCTGAAGTGAGATCTAAATCGGCGTACAGGTCCTTTGCAGTAATCAGGGTCTTGCTGGTGTACTGGGGTAAACCAACGGTCTTTAACAAACCATCGACCTTATGCCGCGGCAGTTGTGCAAGCAAGGCTTTACCAATGCCTGATGAATGCATAAGTGCGCGCGTTCCCGCACTAAAAAAGGCCCGTATAGGGTTTGTCGTTTCTACTTGAGCCACAAATACGACTTCAGCATTGTCCATTACCGCTAAATTAGCCGTTTCACCGGTGACTTCCATCAAATGACGTAACGGTGCTTGCGCCGCTTCAATAAAATTACTGCGTGACAAGTACGCACTACCCACCCGAAATGCCTCAATACCCACTTGCCACAGTTGTGTATTTTCATCAAAATCAACAAAATCATGTTGCTGTAAGGTCATCAACAACCGGTGTGCGCTAGAGGCTGGCATACCCACTTGCACCGATAAATCACTCAAGCTCACGCCATTGTGCTGAGCGATTGTTTGTAGCAAAGCGATACCTCGATCTAGCGCTTGCACGGTTGATTTACCAGCTTCAGCAGCGACGCTTCTAGGGCGACCACGGCCACGCTTTATGTGATTCACCATTTACACCTCCAAAATTTTCATTATTGTATTAAGCGATAAGACAGAAAACTTATCAACTATAATTTTCCAACAACATGTAATAATCTTTTTTGAAATATTAAATAACCTTTATTTTCAATAATTTGATTATTTTAATTATAAATGGAATTATTTTTCAAAAAAATTGTTTATTAGTAAATTAAAAAGCAAACTACCAATATAAACTGACGTAACCAAAGGTGGTAATGATGCAACATCAAAATCCAATTTTTATCCCAGGCCCAACTAACACGCCTGATGTACTTAAAGCAGCTATGAACATCAGCAACTTTGATCACCGTGCACCCGACTTTGCAGACCATTACATCCCCCTTTTAAATGACCTTAAAAAGGTCTTTAAAACAGAAACGGGCCAAGTATTACTATTTTCAGCTACCGGAACCGGTGGCTGGGAAGGTGCGATCAGCAATACCCTATGCCCTGGCGATAAAGTACTTATTGCTCGTTACGGCATGTTCAGCCAACGTTGGATCGATCTTTGCCAACGGTTTGGTCTCGACGTCGAGGTGGTTGATTGTGAATGGGGCACCGGGGCGCCGATCGAAGAATTTGGCCGGCGGTTAACGGCGGACACACAAGGACAAATCAAAGCCGTATTAGTGACCCACAACGAAACCGCTACAGCGGTAAAAAGTGATGTACATGGTGTGCGTAAGGTCATGAACACAGCCAATCATGAGTCATTATTGATGGTGGATGCGGTTAGCTCTTTGGCCAGTATGGAGTTCCGCATGGACGATTGGGGCGTAGACATTGTCATTACCGGCGCACAAAAAGGCTTTATGTTGAATACGGGTTTGGCTATTGTTGGCGTCAGCCCCAAGGCTATGCGAGCAACTAAAACCGCAACCCTCCCACGCTGTTTTTTTGACTTTAACGACATGGCCAATGCCAACGCTATTGGAAGTTACCCCTACACCCCGCCTGTACAGCTTTTTAACGGCCTAAGAGCCAGTGTAAGCCTACTTCTTAACGAAGGCATGGATAATGTGTACGCAAGGCACCAGCGCATTGCAGAGGGCGTTAGGGCTGCTGTAGCTGCATGGGGGTTGGATCTGTGTGCTAAAAGCCCAGACCTTTATTCGGATACTGTTACGGCCATCATGGTGCCACAAGGCAAGGATGCGAACCTGATCACTCAACACGCTTACAAGGCTTATGGCGTATCTTTTGGTGGCGGTCTTGGGCAAATGGCAGGCAAACTATTTCGCATAGGACACCTTGGCGCAATGACCGATGTAATGGCGTTAGCGGGTATTGCCACCGCAGAGATGGTGATGACTGATTTAGGTTATGACATTAAGCTGGGCTCAGGAGTCGCTGCAGCGCAACAGGTTTACCAAAAAAGCTATGATGATTAGCCAGACACGGGCTTGGATAAAAGCCCTTGTTAATATAATTAGTTCTAGCTAATATATTGAAAGGACGAATTAACCCAGAGAAACAAGATGGCTTACACCGAAAAGTTCCAAACCATGTCAGACCAAGCAATGGCTCGCGTAAAGGCTGTTAACCCCAATCAAGTTGATGCACTCGTGGCAAGCGGCGCCATCTTGCTTGATATTCGTGATCAAGAAGAGCACAACAAGGACCACATCAGCGGCTCTTTAAATGTTAGCCGTGGCAAATTGGAAATGAATATAGAAGGCATTATTCCCGATTTAAACAGCACCATTATTTGTTATTGCAACGCCAATAACCGGGGTGCCCTATCGGCAGCATCATTACGGGATATGGGTTATAACCAGGCTATGTTTATTAAGGGCGGCCGTCTAGCTTACCGCGCCTTGTCACAGGCGTCCTAACTGATGTGGGATCAACGTTACGCCAATCCAGACTACGTATACGGCACCCAGCCCAATGACTTTTTGCGACTAAACGCAGCGCGCCTACCCAAATCAAAAGTTTTGTGTTTGGCCGACGGCGAAGGTAGAAACTCGGTCTACTTAGCCAGTTTGGGCTACCATGTCACCGCCGTAGATAGTTCTGAGGTAGGACTAGCAAAGACTCAGAAACTTGCATACGAAAAAGGCCTAACCGTAGCCACTGTACATGCAGACCTAGCGGATTATGACTTAGGCAAAGGCCAATGGAACGGTATCGTTTCAATTTTTTGCCACCTATCTCCGCTATTACGGCGTCAAGTGCACTGCAACATACCAACAGCGCTTGCCGCTGGAGGTGTGTTACTACTAGAGGCCTATACGCCGAAGCAACTGGAGTTTAAAACCGGCGGACCACCTAACTCTGCGCTAATGATGCAAAGCTCAGAGCTAGCCACCGAACTCAATCCACTATACCTAGACCTAAATCAAGAAGTGGTGCGTGATATCCATGAAGGCAGTGGCCACCACGGCAAAGGCGCTGTGGTGCAGGTCATTGGCGTCCGTTAATAAGGGCAAAAAAAGGCGCTAACTCAAAGAGTTAACGCCTTTAGCTAAACCAGAAGCTAACCTACATATGAGCAGGTAAGACTAAGCCTTAGCAGCAGCAGTAGCCTCGGCCAACAACCCGTTGAGGGTAGTACTGGCTCTCATCACGGCTTTAACGTCATCACGGCTAGCATGGTAGTAACCATTAACAGCTGCCGGTGTACCTTGAACTGTACGTAGCTCACTGATGATCTGTTCTTCATTAGCCGCCATTTTTTTGGCAAATGGTGCATATATTTTAGCAAGATCAGCATCATCAGTCTGAGCACCCAAGGCTTCGGCCCAGTACATACCCAGGTAATAATGGCTACCACGGTTGTCCAACTCGCCAGTTTTACGTGACGGAGACTTGTCGTTTTTCAACAGCTTGCCGGTAGCAGCATCTAAGGTTTGAGCCAAAATTGCAGCACGTTTGTTACCTTGCTTAATACCCATGTCTTCAAGGGAAACCGCAAGCGCCATGAATTCACCTAATGAATCCCAACGTAGGTGGTTTTCTTCAAGCACTTGTTGTACGTGTTTAGGTGCTGAACCGCCAGCACCAGTCTCGTACATACCACCGCCTTTAAGCATGGGTACAATAGATAGCATCTTGGCCGACGTACCCAATTCCATGATGGGGAACAGATCTGTAAGGTAATCACGTAACACGTTGCCGGTTACGGAGATGGTGTTACGACCACGAATCATACGTTCCATGCTGCGGCGAATGGCTTCGATATAATTAAGAATTCGAAGATCAAGGCCTTCGGTATCATGTTCTTTAAGATACCGCTCAACCTTCTTGATTAGCTGGATATCATGAGGACGGTTACGGTCTAGCCAGAAAATAGCCGGGGTTTTGGACTGGCGGCTACGTGTTACAGCCAACTTAACCCAATCTCGTACAGGCTCGTCTTTGGTTTGACATGCGCGCCAGATGTCACCTTTTTCAACATCGTGCTGCATCAATACTGTGCCATCGACTTTGACGACGCGCATCACACCGTTAGCAGCCACCTCATAGGTCTTATCGTGGGAGCCGTACTCTTCAGCTTTTTTAGCCATCAAACCAACATTTGGCACAGTACCCATAGTGGTAGGATCAAAAGCACCATTGGTTTTACAGAAACTAATCATTTCCTGATAGATGGTAGCGTAGGTACTTTCGGGCATTACCGCCTTACAGTCCTTTGCCTTGCCATCTGGACCCCACATACGACCGCCGTTACGGATCATAGCAGGCATAGACGCATCCACGATAACGTCACTAGGCACGTGTAGGTTGGTCACGCCTTTAATTGAGTCCACCATGGCAAGCTCTGGACGATGCTCGTAGCAGGCGTGGATATCTTCTTCAATTTCTTCACGGAAGGAACGTGGCAATTCGGCAATCTTTTCGTAAACACTGCTCAAACCGTTGTTAGGGTTCACTTCTAGCTTTTCAAATAACGGGCCATACTTTTCGAATAGTTCTTTGTAAAATACTGTAACTGCATGACCAAAAACAATCGGATGAGATACCTTCATCATGGTGGCTTTAACATGTAAAGACCACATCACATTTGATTCTTTGGCGTCGTTAAGTGTTTCTTCAAGGAAGGTGCGTAACGCACCAACACTCATGTACATGCTATCTAAGATCTCGCCAGCTTCTATACTTAGCTCCTTCTTAATCGTAACCACACCATCTGCATCAACAAATTCAATACGGATGTCAGTGGCTTCTTCAAGCGTAATAGATTGTTCGCCAGAGTAAAAATCACCTTCACGCATGTAATCAGCGTGGCTACGTGACGCCATGCGCCAACGACCCATTTTGTGTGGAAACTTACGTACGTATTCTTTGACTGCACTAGGCGCACGACGATCTGAGTTACCTTCCCGTAATACTGGGTTTACCGCACTGCCCAAAATTTTACCGTACCGCTCTTTAATTGCCTCTTCCTCACTTGAGTGAGGAATTTGCGGGTAATCTGGAAGTGGGTAGCCTTGTTGCTTCAGCTCTTTGATGCACTCTTCTAGCTGAGGTACTGAGGCACTAATGTTAGGTAACTTTACAATATTGGCATCTGGGTCTTGGGTTAGCGTTCCCAAAAATGCCAATCCATCTACAACTTTCTGATCATCACTAAGGAATTCGCTAAAGGCGGATAAAATACGACCGGCCAAGGAAATATCAGTTATTTTAACCTTAATGCCAGCCGCTTCAGTAAACGTTCTAACGATGGGCAATAATGAGCAGGTTGCCAGAGAAGGCGCTTCATCGGTTAAGGTGTAGTGTATGGTTTGTTTGTTAGTAGTCATAGGTTCCCTTGTTTTTTTGGCGGATAAGCCAGGAACTCTTCGGCGTTACAGCTTGTGGCTGTGGGTAATGCCGATAAGTTACGCGTTGGAGTAGTAATTAACTGCCCCACTATACGTTAAAAAACTACAAAATGAGAAGTAAGTTCGATAATTACTCACTATTTGCCGGCCAAATAGCAGGTAATTGTAGTTGTTTTACCTAAAGAGTTACTTGTATCCAGTGTAGGCATCACGTCATAGGGGCATAGGCTGGTATCTAGCGAGGTTGAGGAGATCCTGACCTGCCGGCAATTTAGTGCAATACTGGCAACTACGGCGATGGCCCGGCCTTGCATCGCAAGTGCAAGGCCTCAGCACTAAACTCAATCCAATAAAAAAGCCCCAATGCGTTAGCATTGAGGCTTTTTTATATAATAAGGTGCTTGGCGATGACCTACTCTCACATGGGGAAACCCCACACTACCATCGGCGCTAAAACGTTTCACTTCTGAGTT